>Ga0209391_10000420_pt1 | contig 19719 bp, 18 predicted proteins | sample PPLLak3March2015_FD_187246 | JGI IMG/M metagenome (GOLD analysis project Ga0209391, IMG submission 187246) | Freshwater sediment microbial communities from Prairie Pothole Lake near Jamestown, North Dakota, USA - PPLs Lake P7 Core (1) Depth... | ecosystem: Environmental > Aquatic > Freshwater >...
TGTTTTAGCAACTTCGTTCCGGTAACTTTGCGCTTCCAATGGCGATTGAAAAGATACAAATCAAGCAATTTATTTCCCTTTCGGCCAACTATCCCGTTCTGGATGTGCGCAGTCCGGGAGAGTATCAGCATGCACATATTCCCGGCGCATACTCATTGCCGTTATTTACCGACCAGGAGAGGGCCGTTGTAGGAACTTTATATAAACAAGAAGGAAGGGAGGCCGCCATTCGAACGGGGCTTGACTATTTTGGCGTTAAAATGCGGCGGATGGTTGAAGAAATTGCACTGCAATATCCCTCCCTGATTCCAAAGGGCAGCACACAAAATAAAAACACATCAGCTAAACCCATATTAGTTTATTGCTGGCGGGGCGGAATGAGGAGTGCAGGAGTAGCCTGGCTATTAGATCTCTATGGGTTTAAAGTATATACGCTGGCGGGTGGTTATAAAACATTTAGGGGTTGGGCTTTGGATCTGTTTACAGATCCCGGACCTATTCAAATTCTGGGTGGGTACACTGGTTCAGGAAAAACAGATTTACTACACCACATTCAAAAGAAAGGAGAATCGAAAATTATTGACCTCGAAGGCCTGGCTAATCATAAAGGTTCTGCTTTCGGTGCTATAGGCCTGTTGCCACAACCTTCACAGGAAATGTTTGAAAATAAATTAGCCCTGGCATTTTTTCGGGTCAGGTTGTCAGATGATACTACCGATCAGGGATACCCGAATTCTGTCAATCCGGAAAAACCAATCTGGCTTGAAGACGAGAGCCAGCGAATTGGTTCTGTAAATATCCCTGCTGCTTTATGGGAGAAGATGAGAAAATCGGTTGTTTATTTTCTCGATATCCCGTTTGAAGAACGGCTTAAATATCTTACAGAAACCTACGGAAAGCTAAACAAGGGTGATCTTGCCGCCGCCATAACCCGTATTCAAAAAAGGCTTGGGGGGCTTGAAACAAAAACTTCGCTGGGCTTTTTAGTGGAAGAAAATATCAGCGGTTGTTTTGACATTCTCTTAAAGTATTACGATAAAAAATATAAAAAAAGTCTTTCCAACCGGGAAGATGCAGACCTGTTAATTAAGATGGTTAAATGCGAGCGGGTAGATCCGGAAAACAATGCAAATATCTTAGCAGATCAATTAAAAACTTTAATAAGTGAAAGATCAAATAATTAAATTAACGCAGTACTCCCATGGTGCGGGTTGCGGGTGTAAAATTTCGCCACAGGTGCTGGATCAGATATTACAGACAAATATTGCGTCCCCAGAATCAAAAAATTTGCTCGTAGGCAATCAGTCAAAAGACGATGCGGCTGTATATGATTTAGGCGATGGCACAGCCCTCATTTCCACTACCGATTTTTTTATGCCGATTGTTGACGACCCTTATGATTTTGGCAGGATCGCATCCGCCAATGCAATAAGTGATGTGTATGCAATGGGCGGAAAACCTTTAATGGCAATCGCCATTCTGGGATGGCCTGTTGATAAATTGCCTGCAAACGTGGCCAGGCGTGTATTAGAAGGTGCCAGGGCAACCTGTGCAGAAGCCGGGATTCCCCTGGCGGGCGGACACAGTATTGATTCTCCCGAACCAATATTTGGACTTGCTGTGAGTGGGCTTGTTGATATTAAAAATTTAAAACAAAATAATGCGGCAAGAGTGGGAGATGTTTTGTTAATGACTAAATCCCTGGGTACAGGCATACTCTCCACAGCACAAAAAAGAAATGCACTTGATCCCGTCTATTATGATGCTTTTGTAAATCAGCTTGTTCGTTTAAATAAAACAGGGGCTGCTCTGGGAGAAGTTGAAGGCGTACATGCCATGACGGATATTACCGGCTTCGGTATTCTTGGACACCTCATTGAAATGACCGGAGGCAGCGGCGTAAGTGCACAAATTCATATAGACAGGCTGCCCGTATTAGAAGGAGTTAAAGAAGGCATTGCAAATAAGTATATTCCGGGTGGTACTACCCGAAACTGGAACAGCTATGGACATGATGTTGCTTTCGGAGAAACGATTGATGAGGCTGATGCCAGTGCGCTTCTTGCAGACCCCCAAACAAATGGTGGACTGCTGATATCCGTTGATCCGGAGTCTCTTATTGAAGTACAGGAGATACTACGTAATGCAGGATTGCAGGACTATATTAATCCGGTTGGCCAGATAATACAGGCAGCAGACAAATTGGTTTTTGTAAACTAATTGCATCCCTTATTTACTTTTTTTTATTAACACTACTCCAACAGATGGTCGATTTTTTGAGCCAATTTTCGGTCTTTATCGGTTACAATATCTCCTGCATCGTGCGTGGATAACCAAATCTCTACGAAGTTCCAAACATTGGTCCAACGCGGATGATGGTTCATAACTTCGGCTTCTAAAGCAACCCGGGTCATGAAACCAAAGGCCTCTGAAAAGTTTTTAAAGTAAAATTTCCGGTAGAGCGTATTATCTTTTTCTTCCCACATATGTACTGTTCTTAAATGATTAAAAAACAAGGTGACCTTTATGCCTGATTTTATCTGCAGTTAGTTCCAATACAAGCTGCAGGCCGGAAATTGTTTTGATGGATTGCTGCAACTGAACCAGCTCCTGGTTGCTGGTGAAATCTCCTTTTAGCAACCAGAGAAAATCAAGATGTTTGAACTCCGGCAGCAGGTATTCTCCATCAAATTGATTTATATATAAAAAGTGGGTTCGGGAAGAATTAGGCTCGTTGTATTCGTAGATGGAAAAAAAATATTTTCGCTTTTTCTTTTCAAGCAGGATCTCAATGTCGTGATTGATCCGAAAATCAATTTGCAGGTGTTGATTTAACAACCAGCAAAACTGATAGCTTTTTATAGGAGCAACAATTCCCAGGAGTCGGGTTCCGTCAAAGAACTCCTCCACCATAAGGCTGTTGTCCATTTTTATTTTCATATCAGAAAACGATATCAAATGTTTTTTCTTCCGCGCCCCGCTTTACCACAACTTTTATAGCATCTCCTTTTTTAAACTTACTCAACGCCTGCATGTAAGATTCAACGGAACTGATTTTATAATCCCCCAATTGTGTAACAATATCTCCTGTTTTTATTCCGGCTTTTATAGCGGGGCGTCCGTCCGATACACCATCTACTTTAACACCGGCGCCAGCAAATGTATAGTCTGGCATAATACCCATGGATACGCTAAACCTGGCAGAAGTGGAGGTTTGCTGTTCCCTGGTTTTTAAGAAACTAAGTTTTCCCAGGTCCTGGCTTTTTATAACTACGGTATTTATATAGTTCAGTATTTGAAGTTCGCCGGCATAGTTTATTTTTTCGGCATCATCAGAAGGGCGATGATAATCTGAATGCAATCCGGTGAAGAAAAACAGGACCGGAATATTTTTACGATAAAAAGAAGTGTGGTCGCTTGGGCCGGTTCCGCTTGAATCAACTTTAATATTGAATCCGGGTTTTTTAACGCCATAAAGGATTTCGTTCCAGGATGGAGAGGTTCCAAAACCGCCCACCGTAATGGTTTTGCTGCTGTCGTTTAGTCGGCCAACCATATCCATGTTGATCATATAATTCACTTTTTCAAGAGATATGGTTGGGTTCTCCACAAAATATTTTGACCCGTACAGGCCAAGTTCTTCTCCCGAAAATGCCACAAAGAGATAATTGTTTTTCGGTGCTTTTGTTTTCTTGAGCATTTTTGCCAGTTCGATCAATGCGGCTGTTCCGCTGGCATTATCATCGGCTCCGTTATGAATCATTATTTCGCCCGTTCTCATCATGGAATTTCCATCTTCTCCATATCCAAGGTGATCAAAGTGGGCGCCCAAGACGATTGTTTTATCTGCATTATTATTGATATACGCAACAACATTATTGGCCTGCCTTGTTTTTGGACCGATATCGATTTTAATTTTGATATCGTATGCCGCAGACAAATCTTTCATATGCTTTTCTCTGGCCTTTGCAGTAAGATAAATCACTGGTATCGGCGCTATCTCTGACTTGTCTTTTGCATCAAATTTAATTTGGTCGGGCAGGTTTGACGTGTTGAAAAAAATCAGCGCTTTCGCCCCTTTGTCTGCTGCATTTTTAATCTCGGTCCGCAGTTGTGCATCCAGGTCAAAATGAGGATTTTCTTTATTATTTAAGAGGATATCGCCAATGTCTTTGAACCAGGGTTGACCTGTTTCTGCCAAAGCGGGGGACACCATCGCATCAAATCCGGGGCTGTTTGGACTATACGCCAGCGGAAAATAATCAGTACCCGCAACCAGCTCTTGCTGGCTGACATTGAAGATGCTTGTTTTTAAAATTTGTTTGCCATCAGTAATTTCAAAGGGCTGAAGATAGGTTCCATTTATACCCCCCGGACTTATCCCGGCCGACTTAAATTGATTTACCAGGTATTCTGAAGCCAGTTTTTCGCCGGCGGATCCCGCGCGCCTGCCTTCGAGCTTATCGTCTGCCAGAAAACCAATATGTGACTTCAGGTTTTGAATGATGGCCTTATCGGCCTTTTTTAATTTCTGGGCAAAACCGGCCTGTGCAAAAAATATCAAAAGGAAAAAAATGCGTTTCATGGTAGAAATAAGGTTCAATTTGCTTGTAAAGTTAAACGGTGCTGATGGATTAGTGATTAATTTTTAAGAAGTAATTAAAAAATGAACCTTCGCAAGTCCTTTTTACCTCTTTCGTAAATGAGGAACGCTGATTTGAGTGTATTTTTACAAATTATCGACGCTTGAGACCCAAGGCACATATCGCTTTAATAGGAAACCCGAACAGTGGAAAAACTTCGCTGTTTAATTCTATTACCGGGCTCAATCAAAAGGTGGGAAATTTTCCCGGTGTTACGGTTGAAAAAAAGTCCGGCGATTGTACTCTTCCGGGAAACCGCAATGCCATCATCATCGACCTGCCCGGGTCTTACAGTCTTTATCCACGCCGATCAGACGAATGGGTTGCTTACCAGGCGATTCTGGAACCAATTTCAAAACAGCTTGATCTTATTGTTGTAGTGGCAGATGCCAGCAACCTGCGCAGGAACCTGTTATACGTTTCCCAGGTTATTGATCTGAATAAACCCGTAATTGTGGCCCTGACAATGATGGACCTTGCCAGGAAAAAGGGAATAAAAATAGACGTTGAGCGGCTATCTGCCGAATTACACTGCCCCGTGGTTACCATAAATCCAAGGAAAAACAAGGGCATGGACGAACTTGACAGGGCCATTTCCGGGGAGCTTTTCAAAAAAGAGCCTGGCAGAAAAATGCCCTTCGTTCCTAAATCCAACCTGGCCCCGGAAGCGGTTGATGAGATTAAAAACATATTTCCGGCCATAAGCGATTATACTGCCGTTCATTACCTTATTCACCACGAATCATTTGGGTTTGCTGATGAAACCCATCAAAGGATTGAGAATATTGAAAAAAGAAACGATTTCAATCATACACGCGTTCAGGCCACAGATATACAGCAGCGGTATAGCCGTATCCGGGAAATTATGCAGGCTACTGTAGTTGAGCCAGACCCGGAACAAAAGAGACTTATTTCAGAGCGCCTGGATAATCTTTTTCTGAATCGGACCTGGGGCTATTTGATCATGCTGGTGGTACTGTTTATCCTTTTCCAAAGTGTTTTCTGGATAGCGGAGTACCCCATGAATGCGATCGAATGGGGGTTTGGGGAATTAAACCAATGGCTGGGGAGGGTATTGCCCGAAACATGGTTCAGCAACCTGTTGATTAATGGTGTATTAGCCGGCCTTGGGGGAATCCTGGTGTTTGTTCCACAGATCATGATACTTTTTGGTTTTATAACCGTTTTGGAAGATACAGGTTATATGGCCCGCATAAGCTTCTTAACCGATAAATTAATGCGGAAGCTGGGCCTGAATGGCAAAAGCGTAATGCCCATGATCAGCGGATTTGCCTGCGCCGTCCCGGCAATTATGAGTGCCCGGAATATAGAAAACCGAAAAGAGCGGTTACTAACCATTCTCACCACGCCCTTCATGAGCTGTAGCGCAAGGCTTCCCGTCTTTACAATCCTGATTGCGCTGGTTATACCAAAAACATATTTGCTGGGCTTCCTGAGCCTCCAGGGGCTTGTAATGATGGGTCTATACCTGCTTGGCCTGTTTATGGGGTTAATTGTTGCCGCAATACTGAATCTATTTATCCGGATTAAAGAAAAAAGCTTTTTTATTCTGGAACTTCCTGTCTATCGCCCCCCCAGGTGGAAAAATATATTTCTGACCATGTTTCAGAAAGCGCGGATTTTTGTGGTAGACGCCGGAAAAGTAATCATGATCATTTCGCTGATCCTCTGGGCACTTAGTTCTTTTGGGCCGGATGAAAAAAGAAAGACCATCAATGATGCCTATCAAACACTTATCAAAAATGATCCGGCCAATCAAAGGGCCTATCTGGCTGATAAAAACGCCGCCCTGCTGGAGCATTCATACGCGGGTATAATGGGTCGTTCTATCGAGCCTTTCATAAAACCATTAGGATACGATTGGAAAATAGGGATTGCCCTGGTAACCTCTTTTGCAGCCCGGGAGGTTTTTGTAGGAACCATGGCCACGCTTTACAGCGTTGGTGAGGGTGCAGATGAAAACAGTACAACACTGCGGAAAAAAATGCAGTCTGCGGTACGCACAGACGGCACTAAAGTATACACACTTGCCACCGGCGTTTCTCTCATGATATTTTATGTACTGGCAATGCAATGTATGAGCACGCTGGCGGTAGTAAAAAGAGAAACCGGAAGCTGGAAGTGGCCCATCATACAGTTTTTATATATGACCGGGCTGGCCTATGTTTTAAGTATGATTGCGTATTGGTTGTTGAAATAGGTCGCTTATAAAAAATCATAATAGCGACCAGCCAATGGATTTATTTACTGTTGTCTGCACAACTTTTAGCGCTGCATTAATCGCGTTTTCTGCGGTAATTATTCCAATACCTTCAATTGTAAGTAACACCGTTCTGGCAGATTCTTTTTGAATTGCCAGATGAAGCCTGGCTTTTTCTTCGTTAATTTTTCCTTTTGCTTTTAAAACGGCGATCATTTTAATATTCTCCGCAAAACTTTTCAGTTGCTGCTCGGCAAAGGGTTTTACTTCTTTCCATTTTGTTTTCAGCACTTTTTTTGCAGCCTCAGTCATTTCCCTAATGAGCGTATTTAAATCAATATCTGAAAGTGGCATATTTTATAATTTTATTCTGCTTTTAAGCGACATCTGTAATTGTATCATCGCTGCGAAAGAATTATCAAGTGCGTTTCTTATCGGTGTTAATTCTTCGTAGCTGTTAAATCCCAGCTTATGCAATTTTTCCAGGTTACTAATTTGTGATTGAACCAATTTTAATTGTTGCTGAACGATTTCGCTTTTGGGAATAGCCCTGCTTCTTACTTCAAGAACACTTAAATCCGTTTTTACGTCATCATAAAAATCAATATATTTTTCGTACCCGGATTCCGGTAAACCAATCTGTCTTTCCATCTTCACAAAAAATCTGGCCATCTTTTCCTGGACTGCCGTTAATTTATTATCAGTTATTTCATCATATTCCTGAATAAGTCTTACCGAGGAACAACTGTATAATGATAAAAATAGTAAGGTGGCAAATTGGAAAAAAATTCTTTTATCAAAAAACGATTTTGTAAGGAACATGTATGCTGATTTAAAATACCGGTATATCTTTTTTAAAGACCCGCTTTTGAACTGATCTCGAGCATTCTTTGAATTGGTTTTTTTGCAGCCAGTCTAAGGGTCTCATCCATATTTATTTCTGGCAGTTCGTATTGCATGCAGAGATATAATTTCTCCAGTGTATTAAGTTTCATGTGTGGGCAATCATTACAGGCACAGGCATTATCAGGCGGAGCGGGGATAAATGTTTTACCGGGTGAATCCTTCATCATCTGGTGAAGTATTCCGGTTTCTGTTGCCACAATAAAAGAGTTAGCGGAATCAGTGCTTGTGTATTTCAGTAATTGTGTTGTAGAACCGATAAAATCCGCCACGCGTAAAACAGCTTCTTCACATTCCGGATGTGCAATCATTTTTGCTTCCGGGTTCCTTAACTTAAGTTGATTAATTTTTTCGAGACTAAATATCTCATGGACCATACAGGCACCATTCCATAATAACATATTACGACCGGTTATTTTATTGATATAAGCGCCCAGGTTTTTATCTGGCGCAAAAATCAATGGCTGGTCTTCCGGAAAACTTTCAACAATAATCCGGGCATTACTGCTGGTACAAATAACATCACTCAATGCCTTTATCCCCGCACTGCAATTAATATATGAAACCACTTTATGGTCCGGGTGTTGTTCTTTGAATTTTTGAAACAACGGCGGAGGACAACTATCACTCAATGAACATCCGGCCTTTAGATCAGGAATAATCACTTTCTTCCCCGGGTTAAGTATTTTAGCGGTTTCTGCCATAAAATGAACACCCGCAAATACGATGATATCGGCTTTTGTTTTTTCGGCTTGCTGAGCAAGGCCGAGGCTGTCTCCAATATAATCTGCCACATCCTGAATATCCGGCTCCTGGTAATAATGTGCCAGGATGATCGCGTTCTTTTCTTTTTTCAGTCTTTCAATTTCCTGAAAAAGATCCAGCGTTGGATTTATATTCAGATCAAGAAACCCGGCATTCATCAGATTTTCTTTCGCCGCATTAACGTGGATAAGTTCCATAGTATTAATTGTATTATATTATTATTAAAATTAACTATTACTATTACGACTGTGAATTGGGGGAGAAAATTTTATTATAGTTATTTGGAATTATCAAAAGATAGAGGTTATACACAGAAATTAACAAGTTATTCAATTTACAAAACTGTTGATTAAATGGGATTTTATGGTCTTATTAACATCAGGGGATAAAAGAAACACTTTATAAAAAACATGCACCGAATGTAATTAATGAATGTTAATTGGTGGCTAAGAAAAAGGGACTTATACAAAAAAAGCCATCAGCTGAAAATAAATTTGAAAGATATCCTCCAAGAACCCACAATATCCAGCTTACGAAATTGGGGTTATCCACATAATTTTTACTCTATAAACAAATAGATGTGGATTGTAATGAATGACAGTTAATTTATATATGAAAAGAAGCCTTTATTAAGTTTCCGAAAAGGCTAAAAATCCTTTTAAAATCAGCATCTGCCCATATTTTATCGGTTTTCCACACTTTGTTGATAAGCTTTTTTACCCTATTTTTGCCATCCATTTAAAAAAATTGATCCACTTATTATGTCTATAATTCAGCAAATACGTGATAAAGCGGCGGTTCTGCTTACCAGTTTGATTGCTTTGAGTCTTATTGGATTCCTCGTGCAGGATGCATTTATTGGTAAAAGCAGCAGCGCGTTCACCGGCCGCACTTCTACTGTTGGAACCATCAACGGAAAAAAGATTGATGCCATCGAATTCAATGGTAAGGTTAATATGGCCGAACAGGGCTACCGCAGCCAGGGCATGCAGACAAACGAGATGATGACTCAAAACATCATTGAAAGTATCTGGAACGGTTATGTTCAGGATGAATTAATAAAAACAGAGACCGACAAACTAGGTTTATCGCTTACCTCAAAAGAACTGGGTAATTTACTATTCAGTGAAAAAGCACCACAGGAATTTCAGCAACTTTTTACGAATCCCAATACCGGCCAGTATGATGTTCAAGCTGCGCGCAACTGGTTCAGTAACCTGAAGAAAAGTAAAAAAGCAGAAGAACTGAAGATGGTTACAGATCAGCTGATCAATCCACTACATACCAGGTTGCTGACCGATAAATATAATTCACTTTTTTCCCAGGGCTCTTACGTACCAAAATGGATGCTGGAAAAAATGAATACCGATAATAGTCTTTTTGCCTCTCTTTCTTATGTTGGTGTTCCATATGCAACAATAAGCGACAGTCTCGCTGCATTAAAAGTAACAGACGCCGAGATAAATGAATATGTTAACAAGCATAAAGAAGAGTTCAAGCAGGAAAAAGCAAGAACAGTATCTTATGTTGTTTTTGATGCAAACCCCTCCGCGGCAGACAGTGCGGCGATTATCAATCAGCTGAACGGACTGAAGGCGGAATTTGAAACAACATCGGATGCAAAAGCTTTCATTACGCGCAATAATTCGGCCATGACTTATTTTGATGGTTATGCGCTAAAATCACGGCTGCAGATGGAAGCCAGGGAAAGCATCATTTCCATGCCCAACGGCACGGTGATTGGCCCATACCTTGATGCAACAAATTTTGTAATTGCTAAAAAAATTGATACCCGCACACTTCCGGATTCCGTAAAGTGTCGGCATATATTAGTAAGTACTGTAGATCCAAGGACAGGACAACCTGTAAGGGAAGACAGTCTTGCCAAAAAGAGAGCGGATAGTATATACAATGCAATAAACAGTGGATCAGACTTTGGTATCCTGGCCGCCGCTCTAAGCGAAGATGAAGGAAGCAAAAACAACAGGGGAGAATATGAATTTTCTTCAGTAGACCTTAACCTCGCGAAAGAATTCAGGGAATTTATTTTTTACAAGCCCGTGGGAAGCAGGGAAGTTATTAAAACCACTTTTGGATATCATATCATTGAAGTGCTGGGCCAAAGGAATTTCGAAGAGGGGTATAAGATTGCTTATTTGTCTAAGAAGATATTAGCCAGCCCGGAAACAGATAATGCGGCATCTTCTGCAGCAACGATGTTTGCAGGCAACAGCAGAACGACAAAATCGTTTGATGAAAATGTTGTAAAAATGAACCTAAACAAACGGCTTGCAGATAATATTAAGGAAATGGATTTCGCCGTTTCCGGAATGCCGTCGAGGCCGATGGTTAAATGGATTTTTGAAAATAAGGTTGGTGCCGTTTCTGAACCATTTGATCTGAAAGATAAATATGTGGTTGTTGCCGTTACCGGGGCATTTGAAGAAGGGGTACAACCTGCCGCATTGGCCAGGACCATGGTTGAGCCAATTTTAAGGAACAAGAAAAAGGCTTCAGAAATTATCAAAAAAATTGGAAGTTCATCTACGCTGGAGACCATTGCTTCTGCAACCGCTTCACAAATCAGCACTGCTGATACCGTACGTTTTGCGGATCCATTTGTGCCTAACCTTGGGAACGAACCAAAAGTAATTGGCGCAGCATTTAATAAACAAAACCAGGCCAATGTTTCAGCTCCGATAGAAGGCACAAACGGTGTTTTTATTGTAAAAGTGAACTCGATTGGAGCGCTGCCTGCTGCTAATGCGAACCTTGAAATGCAAAAGAAAAGCCAGGAAATGCAACTAAAACAATTTGCCAGCTATAGTACGATTGAGTCATTGCGAAAGGCTGCAAAAATTAAAGATACCAGGCGGGAAGCCGGATATTAATACCCAATCTGTTTTACATGAGAAAACAGGCACAGCCACACCGAACGGTGTGGCTGCTGTCGTTTAAAAGGGCCGCTTACAAAATCAACTCCTTCAAAAGGTTTATATTTGATAATTGATCGATCGGAGACATGGAAGAGATTATATTAAATAAAGTATCAGAAAGCGGGATAATAACAATTGACCCTGAGCTGTATTTCCCCAAAGAAGAAATTGTTGCGTTTGACCTAACCCCTTTTTTATTCAGGGGCCTGATCCTTAAAGAAAAAGAATTCAGGGAATCAATGCTAAACGAAAACTGGTCAAAATATGTTGGAAAAGCGGTGGCGGTTTTTTGTTCATCGGACGCCATCATTCCTGCCTGGGCCCATATGCTTGTAGCCAGCATGCTTAGTGGAATTGCCCGGTCTGTTTATGCGGGAACACCGGCAGAACTTGAAAAGAAACTTTTTCTTCAAAACCTGGAACAAATAAAGCCCACAGACTATATTGATAAAAGGGTTGTGGTAAAGGGTTGCGGCGACAAGCAAACAGGCGCCTATGTCTATCTCGCTATAACGGAAATATTAAGGCCCGTTGTTAAAAGCCTTATGTACGGTGAGCCGTGCAGCACGGTTCCTGTTTTTAAAAAGAAATAGGTTAAAAAACTATTCTACTTCTACGATCATTTCAATTTCTACCATAATATTATTTGGCAGGGCGTTCATGCCAACTGCCGAACGGGCGTGTTTTCCTTTTTCTCCAAAAACACCCACCAGCAAGTCTGAGCAACCATTCATTACTTTTGGCTGATCTGTGAAACCGGGCGTACAATTGACCATGCCCAAAATTTTTACTATGCGCTTCACTTTTTTTAAGTCGCCCCCGGTTGCATCTTTTAATGTTGATATTAGTTGGATCGCGCAAGCCCTGGCGGCTTCATAACCCTGTTCAATAGTTGCTCCGTCTCCAACTTTTCCAGTGATGTCTTCGCCCTTACTATTTTTAGGCCCATGCCCCGAGAGATAAATTAGTTTACCCGTTTGTACATACTTCACATAGTTTGCCACAGGCTTGCTCATGACCGGAAGGGAAATACCCAATTCCTTCAGTTTTGATTCAGGGTCCGACTGTGCCAATAAATCAAAGCGGGAAAGGAATATCAGAGAAAAAAATAGAAGCGTTTTCATGTTTAAAATTATTTGATTGGTGAAAAATTAAAACCACCCTCGTTTTTTGAATGCCCATAACATCCACATTGGAATAATAAGCATTACGCCTACGGCAAAATAAAACCCCCACTGATGATGACTATAAGGAATAACATCGAAGTTCATTCCAAAGATGCCGCCAATTACCGTTGCCGGAGCCAGCACACTGGTAACAATGGCCATCACTTTCATAACCTCGTTCATTTTAAGGTTAACATTACTAATATAAAGGTCCTGCATACTCATCATGATATCGCGGTAGTTTTCACTAAGATCGTATGCCTGCACTATATGATCATAAACGTCCTTAAAATATTTGGTTGTACTGTCTTCAAGCAATTCGCTTTCGCTCCGAATAATTGAATTGATCAGGTCCCTCACAGGTGCTACATTTCGCTTTAAGATTATCTGCTCTTTTCTTAGTTGGTTAATGCGGGCAAGTGTTCTGGTGTTGCTCTTACGAACAACATCTTCTTCGAGGAATTCAATTTGTTCGCCCAGCTTTTCCATAACAAGGAAATAATTATCAACGATCAGATCAAGCATGGCATATAACAGGTAATCTGCGGAGCGTTGCCGGATCTGGCTTTTGGCTATATTCAACTTATTCCTGAGTGGATTAAAAACGTCCCTGCTGGCATCTTCCTGGAAAGAAAGGACAAACTCTTTTCCAAGGACGATACTTATCTGTTCGGTCTCTACGGTTTTTTTGGTATCATTGAAATAGAGCATATTCAACAGGCAAAACATGACCCCTTCCACTTCATCCATTTTGGGCCGCTGATTAATGCTCAGAATATCTTCAATCAAAAGAGCGTGAATGCCATAGTGCTCACATACTTTTTCCACCTCCGCCTTTCTAAGTCCGTCTATATTGATCCAGCTTAAACGATTAGATGTTTTGAAATGAAGGCATTCGTCAACATTTGTTGATCGAAACTCTTTTAAGCCCATTTCATCATAATCGTATACAAAAACAGAAACAACATTAGCCTCTTCCCGAAATGGAATAATGGTTGGGTTTACATCCAGGATTTCTTTGGTTCTGCCCGAACCAAACAACTGCGGCACACCCAACATTTTTAAATATCGATTGCTATCCATATATAAACATTGCGGCAGAAAAATTACAGAATAAAACCGAGTTATTTGTTTTTCATATGTATGAAGAATGGGACATTATTTGAGTGGGACGATAAGGCCGCCCGCTTTTTCTTTTTCAAGGCGGGCTACAAGCAGGTCGTACTGGATCCGGAAGAGCGTATCCTGTTCTTTCGCCAGGCTGGTTTCTTCTTCAAGCAACTCTTGTGCCGTTGCCCGTCCCTCCTGAAGGCGGTTTCTTATAATACTAATCCGTTCTTCCTGAATCTGAATTTTTTCTTGTTGTATGCTAAATAAACGCCACTGGTAAGTTGCCGAATTTTGCGTATTCACCAGGTCGTAATATACCTGTTGGCGAGCCTTTCGCAATGTATTTTTTTGTTGTTCCACCTGTATTTTTGATTGTTCAACCACCTGTTTTTTTTCATCACCCGAATATATTGGCCAGCGCAGGGAAAGCCCCAGAAAACTATTTCCAAACCAACTTGTAAGCGGATTAAATTGGTATGAAAAATGATTTGCGCCCAGAAAACCTTCAAAATTGAGAACAGGAAGCCGGTCGGCTTTTTTTCGCGAAAGCTCCAGCTCACTGATCTGAAGGTTTATTTTCTCTTCAATTATATCGGGCCGTGCATCTTCAGCAGATTTAAGATTTTCCATTGGAATGTTTAAGCTGCTGCTTTCCTGCGTTGCGAAACTTTCAATGCTTTCAACAGGATCAATTAAAACGAGGCTGTCGTACCCAATCATATAACTCAGGTAAACCCTTGCCGAAAAAATATCCTGTTCGGTTTTTTCTTTTTCTAATTCGGCCGACCGAATCCGTAAACCAGCATCCCGAAGATCGTTTTCAAGAGACGTCCCTTGCTTAACCTGTTCGCTGATTAAAGCTTCATTTTCTTTATTTCGAATGACATCTTTCACACGATAGGTAAGCGTTGATTTTGCCAGCAACAAAGCATACCAGGCTTTGGCTATCTCTTCAAACCGGTCAGACTTTAACTTCCTTTGCTGCGCCAGCGCAAGTTCTTCTGCCATTTTATTTCCTTTAACCGTAGCGAGTTTAACAGGATCATAAATGGGTTGCGTTAATCGTAATCCTACAGTATTGCCCCAGGGCGTTCCGAAGCGAATTGGAATTATATCTTTTGGGTTTCCGTTTGGATTAAGTGCATTTCCGGGAAGTACGCTGGTAGGAATTATAGGATTGTATCTTAAATCTGTCTCTAATATCAATTTTGGCAGATATCCCGCGCGCGCACCTTTAGTTGCAGCTTCGGCATAAGCAATATTCCGTTCGGCGTTCTTCAGGTCGGGCTGAAGCTCGCCGGCAATTTTAAGTGCTTCGGGAAGGCTTAACCGAATAAATGGGCCTGCCTGCTGAGCGTTTACGTACAGGGCTAACAGGCATAATATTAAAAAGAAAAAAGACTTATTTATCATTACCATTTTTTTATCCCCTGAATACAGAAGCAGGTTCAAGTGAAACAATACGCCTGATGGCAAATGCGGCACCGCCCAGAGAAATGATCAGTGTAATTAAAAAGAAGGAGGCAATAATCGCCGGCGAATAAGAGAAAACGGTACCCGCCTTTCCTACGCCCCAGCGGAACAATTCAATAAAAGCGTAACCAAGCACAAAACCAACCAGGGAAAAAAGAAAAGCCTGCAAAAGGATCAGGCGGATAATATATCCATTAGAGGCGCCAATTCCTTTGAGTGTTCCATAGTCACGTATACGGTCAAGCGCAGCAGAATACATGGTCAGGCCAATGATGAAAAAACCGGCGATCAGGGCAAAGACAATCAGCGATCCAATGCTGAAGCCAATACCGCTGTTTCCCAATAGAAAAGTTACCGTAGACGCAGCAAAATCTTTTGAAGACCAGGCGCGCACACCAAACAGGGTTTTATTGATCAGGTCTTTTACCTCCCGGGGGTCCTTTCCCGGAACAACATCAATTAAAACAGCACTTATATTGGTGTTTGGAATATTCCCAAAATAGCGGGCTTTTTCAATCGTTGTGAACATAAAGATCCCCCCAAAACCCCTCACCCCACTGGTTTGTACAGCAATGAAAGCTTTTTTGCCATTTATTTCAAAGCTGGTGCCCAGTTGGGCCCCGCCCAAAGAAGTACGATCAAAATAATCCGCACTAACGGCCCCGTCTTCAAGCATAGCATCAAGGTTGCCCCCGATAATTTTTTCAGGATTCAAACCAACCCTGAAAGAAGGAGCATCGGTACCAATAAGCTGTACTCCGGCCGTTGTGCCATCATCAAACCTGGCCGTTCCGCCGGAAACAACAACAGGGAAAGCCCTTGCTACCCCCGGAATACTTTCCAGTTCTTTTAGCTTTCTGATATCAAGTTTGCCCAGCGCATTGGCATTGATTGTTTTACTGTCTACTACCCATAAGTCGGACTGAGAGTTGGTAACCAAAGCCTTCATGGCGTTGGTTAGAAAAAGAAAAATACCCGTTTGCTGGCCAATCAGAAAAATACTGATAATAATTCCAATGACGATACCAACGCTTTTAGCCTTATCGTATTTCATGAACTGCCAGGCGTATTTCAACATAATTCGATTTTTACTTTACAGAGATGATACACTCAACCTGCCTGTTTATAAGAAGTTCCTGGTTATCTAAAAGTATCCTTACTTCCCGCACGCGCCGGTCTTCTTTTGTACCAACCTCATCACTGAAAAGTGATTTCTTTTTCAGATATGGTGCAGTATATAAAACGGATCCTTTTGAAACAGTATCAGGATACCCTTTGTATCTAATAAATGCTGGCTGCCCGATTTTTATCTCATCGGCAAAAAGTTCGTCGATTTCACAAAGTACTGTAAGCCGGCCATCGGGAGCAAGCTGAGCATAACGCTGACCGGGAGTTAAGCTGGCGCCAACCCTTGCCGAGACCTCCAACAGGCGGCCGTTCTGAGGAGCCCGAATAATTGATTTTCCCTGGGTTGCCCTGGCGGTTTTGATTTGTGCCCCATATTCTAAAACCCTCTTTTCGGTAATTCTTAAAGACGCTTCTGCATTTTTAACAGCCAGGCTTTTGTTTTCAAGATCTGTTTTGGCATTGTCCAGCTGTTGTTCTGTTTCTGCCTTTTTTTCAACCAGCCTTTTTGTACGATCATAATCTATTTGTGATTGCTGAAGATTGTTTTTTGCCTCTTCAATTTTAACCCTGTCCAGTTGCAGTTGCTGTTGCTGCGTATTCAGGCGCGCGTCAGCTTCATCAACCTGTGATGATTGTACTGAATTATCCAGTTGAATCAGGGGCATATCTTTTTTTATTAACTCGCCTTCTTTTATATAAATCCTGGTAATGAGCCCGCCATTATCACTGGCAAGGTCCGTTATCCCCGCTTCCGGCTCTATTCTACCGGTACCGGCTACCTGCTTTATATCAGGCCTTAGCAGCGTGTCTTTCCCGGCAGGTGTATCTTCTTTTTTGGTTTGTTTTTCCGAAGAACAAGCCATCAGGAAAAAGAATAACAATGATAATAAGGATAGTTTTGACATGATAAATCAGATAGGTTGATTGATTTCTGTTTTGCTAATTTGTCCGTTCTCTACATAAACAATTTCATCAGCATAGGGCTTGAGTCGCATATCGTGTGTAACAATAGCAACTGCTTTCCCTTCTGCCGCCAGGTTTTTTAACTCTTCCATTACCACGTGTGCGCTGTTGGTATCGAGGCTTGCTGTTGGTTCATCACAAAGCATGATCGGCGGATCTGTAACCAAAGCACGCGCAATGGCAATACGTTGCTGTTCCCCGCCGCTCAACATTTTGGGAAGGCTTTTGGCACGGTGCGTCATATTTACTTTCTCCATCGCTTTTTTAACACGCTCCCGAGCCTCTCCGTCCGGAACATTGAGTAATGTTAATGGGAGCATGATATTTTGTTCCGCACTAAGGGGGGCCAGCAGATTAAATTGCTGAAATACAAAACCGATTTTGTTGAGCCTGATTTTGGCCATTTTATTTGCGCTTAGATCCCGGGTTGAAACGCCGTCAATAATGACTTCTCCCGAAGTAGGATAAATAACGCAGCCGATAAGAGATAAGAGGGTTGTTTTTCCTGAACCGGAAGGCCCCAGGATCAAGGTTACTTTTCCTGTTTCCAGGTCCATGCTGGAGGGCTTCAGTGCTACTATAACCGAATCGCCGCTTTTAAATTCTTTAGATGCATTAATAACCTGCGCAATTACAGCCATGGTATAGATAGAATCTTTTACAAAATGTTAATGCAAAAATGGACTTACTTTGTTTTTACCAAATAGATTTTAACTTCCATGCCATTAGTTTATTTATACTGGCGCCGGTTCCTTCGCTGAACAATTCAACAACAGGGTTATCCTGCGCTGGAAAAACCTGTGTGGTCATTACCCTCTCGCCCCCGTTCATAAAGACTTCAATAATACTGTTATCAAAAAAGACGCGCAGGGAAAGTTTATTATCTGTCAGCGATACCGGAATATGGAATTGATTTAATTTCTCAAAAGCAGCGTTAGGGAAAGCATTGCCAGCGCCGCGATCTAAATAAAGCGCGCGCGTAACGGGGTCATAATAAATTTCACAAACGGGCTTAGTTTTTTCGCCAATTCTCAGACCTGTTTTCCCGTTTTGGGAAACAGTCAGTTCCATGTCTAATTCCCAGGTACTGCCAATGCCCGATAAAATCTTTGATTTATTGATACTCCCTTTTTCCATAGGAACAGGGGATGTCCTTTGTTTTTCTAAACCTGTAACCGGCGACTGTATCATCATCCAGGAATTGTCCGTTTTTTTAAGCTGTATGGTTCGGGGAATCGACATGGCGCCTTTCCATGGACTAACCGGAATCTCATTAGCATAGTTCCAGTTATTTATCCAACCAATACTCACCGGAGCAGATCCTTCCGGAAGATTATTATACACAATTGCGGCATAATAATCCGGACCATAATCCGGACGAAGAATGGTGCCGGCCGGCGTTTCATTTTTAAAGGAAGTACCATCAAATTCGCCCACAAAATATTGCATGTAAGGAGCCGGAGAGTGCATCAGTACCCATTTATATTCATTTCGGCTATGCTGTACCGGTACCCGGAACAGGTCGGGGCATTCCCATATGCCGGAAGTATCTCCGGCGGGGCCAAAATCGCTCATATAAGTCCAGTCTTTGAGGTTTTGCGACCGATAAAACTGAATTTTTTTCTCCAGGGGCAGCGCCACAACCATCACCCATTTTTTATCCGGTTCATACCAGAAGACTTTTGGATCACGGAAATCTTTTTTGCCAAGGTCGAGTATGGGGTTCTTATTGTATTTTGTCCAGGTACGTCCTTTATCCAGGCTGTAGGCAAGGTGTTGTGATTGATTGAGCCCTTCCTGGTGTCCGGTGTAAATGGCCACCATGGGAGCCTGGCCCGATTTTCCTGCAAAACCGGAACTGTTTTGTTTATCAACAACCACCGTACCGGAAAAAATCATGATGCCATTTTCTTCGGGTATGGCAGGGGGTAAGTGGGACCAGTTTACCAGGTTTTTACTTACTGCATGGCCCCAGGTCATGTGCCCCCAGACATTGCCGAAAGGATTGTACTGATAAAACAAATGGTATTCGCCATCAAAGTAAACCAGTCCGTTTGGGTCGTTGATCCAGTTTTTGGGCGGAGAAAAATGATATTGCGGGCGATATTTTTCTGTATAAATTTTAGCCTGTTTCTCCTGGCCAATCGCCAGGAATTGTGCGTTCAGGAGCACCATTACTACCAGTATCTTTTTCATGTCTATAAGGTATAATGAATTAATCATAAATAGCATTAATCCAAAGATATCTTTCCATAAACGCAGCGTTTCTTAGATTTTATTGTAAAAAAAGACCAGCACTTTTCTTTATCTTCCTATCTTATACAACCAAAACGATTGCCATGAGCTATCCCGTTCGCATTGCACTGATTGCCGCCCTTGGAGGTTTTTTATTTGGATTCGAGACAGCCGTG
>Ga0209391_10000421_pt1 | contig 19713 bp, 15 predicted proteins | sample PPLLak3March2015_FD_187246 | JGI IMG/M metagenome (GOLD analysis project Ga0209391, IMG submission 187246) | Freshwater sediment microbial communities from Prairie Pothole Lake near Jamestown, North Dakota, USA - PPLs Lake P7 Core (1) Depth... | ecosystem: Environmental > Aquatic > Freshwater >...
GACGGCCTGAAGCCCGTGCATCGCCGCGTCCTCCACGCGATGCGCGAGCTCGGCAACGACTGGAACAAGTCGTACAAGAAGTCCGCCCGCGTCGTGGGCGACGTCATCGGCAAGTACCATCCACACGGCGACACGGCGGTGTACGACACCATCGTTCGCATGGCGCAACCGTTCTCGATGCGCTACCTGCTGGTGGACGGGCAGGGCAACTTCGGCTCGGTGGACGGCGACGCCCCGGCGGCGATGCGCTACACCGAGGTGCGCATGTCGCGCCTTGCGGCCGAGCTGCTCGCCGATATCGACAAGGAGACGGTGGACTTCGTCCCGAACTACGACGAGTCCGAGTCCGAGCCCTCCGTGCTGCCGACGCGCGTGCCGAACCTGCTGGTGAACGGCTCCTCGGGGATCGCGGTCGGCATGGCGACCAACATCCCGCCGCACAACCTGACCGAGGTGATCAACGCCTGCGTCGCGCTCATCGACAACCCGGCGATCACGATCCCCGAGCTGATGGAGCACGTGCCGGGCCCGGACTTCCCGACCGCCGGCATCATCAACGGCGCGCGCGAGATCTACACTGCGTACACGACCGGGCGGGGTCGCCTGGTGGTGCGGGCACGCACCGAGATCGAGGAAATCGACGACCACGGCCGCGAGGCCATCATCGTCACCGAGCTGCCCTACCAGGTGAACAAGGCGCGGCTGCTCGAGCGCATCGCCGACCTCGTGCGCGGCAAGCTCATCGAGGGCATCTCCGAGCTGCGCGACGAGTCCGACAAGGACGGCATGCGCGTCGTCATCGAGCTGAAGCGTGGCGAGAACGCGGACATCGTCGTCAACAACCTCTACAAGCAGACGCCGATGGAGTCGGTGTTCGGCGTGAACATGGTCGCGCTGCAGGACGGCCAGCCCAAGCTGATGACCCTCAAGGACATCATCGAGGCTTTCCTGCGGCACCGTCGCGAGGTCGTGACCCGCCGTACGGTGTTCGATCTGCGCAAGGCACGCGAGCGGGGGCACATCCTCGAGGGCCTCGCAATCGCGCTCGCCAACATCGACGAGGTGATCGCGCTGATCAAGGCCTCGCCGACCTCGGCCGAGGCGAAGGCCGGCCTGATGGCGCGCGTGTGGACGTCCGGCGTCGTGCCGCAGATGCTCGAGCGTGCCGGCGCCATCCAGACCCGTCCGGACGGGCTCGGCAGCGAGTTCGGCCTGCACGATGGGCAGTACCGGCTGTCAGATGTCCAGGCCCAGGCCATCCTCGACCTGCGGTTGCACCGGCTCACCGGACTCGAGCAGGACAAGATCCTCACCGAGTACGGCCAGCTGCTCGAGCTGATCCGCGACCTGAGCGACATCCTCGCGCGCCCCGAGCGACTGCTCGAAGTGATCCGCCAGGAACTGCTCGACATCCGCGAGCAGTATGGCGACGGGCGCCGCACGCGCATCGACGCCGACGAGTCCGACCTCACGATCGAGGACCTGATTACTCCCGAGGACATGGTCGTCATGCTCTCGCACGGTGGTTACGCCAAGTCGCAGCCGGTGAGCGAATACCGCGCCCAGGGTCGTGGCGGTCGCGGCCGTTCGGCCACCGCGATGAAGGACGAGGATTTCGTCGACAAGCTGTTCGTCGCGAACACGCACGACACGCTGCTGTGCTTCTCGAGCATGGGCCAGCTGTACTGGCTGAAGGTGTACCGCCTGCCTCAGGCGGGGCGCGGTTCGCGCGGCAAGCCGATCGTGAATCTGCTTCCTCTCGAGCCGGAGGAGCGGATCACCGCGGTGCTGCCGATCCGCGAGTACGAGGACGACCGCTACGTGTTCATGGCGACGGCGGCCGGCACGGTCAAGAAGACGCCGCTGTCGGCGTTCTCGCGTCCGCGCTCGGCCGGCATCATCGCCGTGGCGCTCGACCCGGGCGACAAGCTGGTCGGGGTGGCCATCACCGACGGCCTGCGCGACGTCATGCTGTGCAGCTCCAGCGGCAAGGCCGTCCGCTTCGCCGAGGACGACGTGCGCGCCATGGGGCGCACCGCCGCGGGCGTTCGCGGCATCCGCCTGCCCCCCGACGAGGAAGTGATCTCGCTGATCATCCCGGACCCCGACGGCCTCATCTTGACCGCATCCGAGAACGGCTACGGCAAGCTCACCCCCGTGGAGGACTTTCCGCGCCACGGCCGCGGCGGGCAGGGCGTGATCGCCATGCAGACCACCGAGCGAAACGGCCGTCTCGTTGCCGCCACCCAGGTGGCGACGACCGACGAGCTGATGCTGATGAGCTCGAGCGGAACGCTGGTGCGCACGCGTGCCGGCGAGATCTCCGTGCTCGGCCGCAACACGCAGGGCGTGCGCCTGATACGCCTCGACGATGGGGAGCGGCTGGTCGGCGTCGAACCGGTCGAACCGGAAAGCGTGGATGCCGACGCAGCGGCTGGCGAGGAAGCGGGCGCCGGGGACGCACCGCCCTCGGACCCGTCGGCCCCGGCCTGACCCGATCGCCGGCGCGCCCGTACCGTTCGGGTCGCCGTTCCCCGACGGCCGACTGTTACACTGCGCTGCAACATCGAACGGGAGACCCGCCCGCATGAGCCGTGTATTCAATTTCAGCGCCGGCCCGGCCGCGCTGCCCGCCGAAGTCCTCGAGCAACTGCGCGACGAGATGCTCGACTGGCGCGGGCAGGGGATGTCCGTGATGGAAATGAGCCACCGCGGCAAGGCCTTCGTCGGCATCGCCGAGCAGGCCGAGGCCGACCTTCGGGAACTGCTTGCGATCCCCTCGGGCTACAAGGTTCTGTTCCTGCAGGGTGGGGCCACCTCGCAGTTCGCCGCGATCCCGCTCAACCTGACGCGTCCCGACTCGGTCGCAGACTACGTCAACACCGGCGCGTGGTCGAAGAAGGCAATTGCCGAGGCAAAGCGCTACTGCAAGGTCAACGTCGCTGCGGACGCGGGCGGCAAGTACGCATCGGTACCGGCGCAAGGGACGTGGTCGCTGACGCCGGGTGCGGCGTACGTCCATTACACGCCCAACGAGACGATCGGAGGCGTCGAGTTTCCGTTCGTCCCTGACACGGGCGACGTCCCGCTCGTGGCGGACATGTCGTCCACGATTCTTTCCCGGCCCATCGAGGTGAGCCGCTTCGGCGTGATCTACGCCGGAGCTCAGAAGAACATCGGACCGGCCGGCCTGGTGGTGGTGATCGTGCGCGAGGACCTGCTCGGTCGCGCGCGCGCCGACGTGCCCACCGTGTTCGACTGGACGGCGATGGCCGCCGACGGCTCGATGCTCAACACGCCCGCCACCTACAGCTGGTACGTGGCAGGCGCCGTCTTCCAGTGGATCAAGCGCCAGGGCGGGCTCGCGGCCATGGAGCGGTCGAATCGCGCCAAGGCCGGCACGCTCTACGCAGCCATCGATGGCTCCGGCTACTACCGCAACCCGGTCGTGCCGGAATGCCGGTCGTGGATGAACGTCCCGTTCACCCTGCCGAGCGCCGACCTCGACAAGCCGTTCCTGGAGGGCGCGAAGGCCGCCGGCCTCGTGGCCCTCGCGGGGCATCGTTCGGTGGGCGGCATGCGCGCCAGCCTCTACAACGCGATGCCGATGGCGGGCGTCGAGGCGCTGGTCGAGTACATGCGGGACTTCCAGGGCAGGCACGGCTGAGGCGGAACCATGTCCTTCAAGATCCTCACGCTCAACAACATCTCGGTGCGGGGGCTCGAGCGCCTGCCGCGCGACCGCTACGAGGTCGCCTCGGAGATCGGCCATCCCGACGCGGTGCTGCTGCGTTCGGCCGACATGCACTCGATGGAGATTCCGGCGAGCGTGCTCGCCGTTGCCCGGGCGGGTGCAGGCACCAACAACGTCCCGGTCGCTCAGCTCAGCCGCCGGGGCGTGCCCGTCTTCAACGCCCCGGGCGCCAACGCCAATGCGGTGAAGGAACTCGTGCTCGCGGGGCTGTTCCTCTCCGCGCGGAACATCTGCCAGGCTTGGGCCTACGTGCGCTCGCTCGAGGGTGACGATCACGCCGTCGAAGCGGCTGTCGAGAAGGGCAAGAAGAAGTTCGTGGGCCATGAGCTGCCCGGCCGGACGCTCGGCGTGGTCGGCCTCGGGGCGATCGGCGTCGAGGTTGCCAACGCGGCGCTCGGGCTGCGAATGAAGGTGCTGGGCTACGATCCGCAGATCACCGTGCAGCGTGCGTGGCAACTGTCGTCCGGCGTCGAGCAGGCCCTGAGCCTCGACGACCTCTTCGCGCGCTGCGACGCGGTGACCGTGCACGTGCCGCTCAACGACGCGACGCGCGGGCTGGTGAACGGTGCGCGCCTGCGCCTGATGCGGCCCGGCGGGGTGATCCTGAATTTCGCGCGAGCGGCCATCGTGGACGAGGGCGCACTCGTGGCCGAGCTCGACCGCGGGCACCTCGCGACCTACGTCTGCGACTTCCCGACCCGCGCGGTCAAGGACCATCCGAAGGTGGTGGCCCTGCCGCACCTCGGCGCGTCCACCGGCGAGGCGGAGGAAAACTGCGCGGTGATGGTCGCCGACACGTTGCGCGACTTCCTCGAGAACGGCAACGTGCGCAACTCGGTGAACTTCCCGGAGGCCGTGCTGCCGAGGATCGGCGAGAACCGCGTCGCGATCGCCAACGACAACGTGCCGAACATGGTGGGCCAGATCTCGACCTGCCTCGCCGACGCGGGACTCAACATCGCCGACCTGCTCAACAAGTCCCGCGGCGACCTCGCCTACACGCTGATCGATACCGACGCCCCGATCCCGGCGGAGGTGCTCGCCCGGCTGAGGGCCATTCCCGGCGTACTCGCAGCGCGGACCCTGTGACCATGCCTCGGCCCAGCAAGCGGACGGCCACCAAGCGGCCCAAGGCTGGACCGGCCGCTGCCAAGGCCGCCGCAACCACCGCCACGCCGCCGGCCAGGCCCGCCCTCGAGTCCATCCGGGAACGAATCGACGCCGTGGACGCCGAGCTTCACGCGCTCATCAACGAGCGGGCGAGGCTCGCCCAGCAGGTCGGGATCTCGAAGCACGCCGCCGGGCACACGGTGGATTTCTACCGGCCGGAGCGGGAGGCGCAGGTGCTGCGCCGGGCCCTCGAGCGCAACCGCGGGGACCGCGGGCCGCTGCGCGACGAGGAGATCCTGCGGCTGTTCCGCGAGATCATGTCGGCCTGTCTCGCGCAGCAGGAGCCGCTCAAGGTTGCGTTCCTCGGGCCCGAGGGCACGTTCACGCAGCAGGCGGTTTACAAGCAGTTCGGCCACTCGGTGCGGGCGCTGCCGCTCACCTCGATCGAGGAGGTGTTCCACGAGGTCGAGTCCGGCACGGCCGACTTCGGCGTCGTGCCGATCGAGAACTCGAGCGAAGGCACCATCAACAGCACGCTCGACATGTTCCTGGTCTCGCCCCTCGGCATCTGCGGCGAGGTCGAGTTGCGCATCCATCACAACTTGATGGGCCAGATGAGCGCGCTCGACCGGGTCCAGCGAATCTGCGCACATCCCCAGGCGCTCGCGCAGTGCCGCGGCTGGTTGGCCGAGCACATGACGGGCGTGGAACGCGTCCCCGTCGCGAGCAATGCCGAAGGCGCGCGCCGCGCGCGGGACGAGGAGGGCACGGCCGCGATCGCGCCGATGGCCGCGGCGGAGGTGTACGGCCTCAACGTGCTGGTGCCCGAGATCGAGGACCGGCCCGACAACACCACGCGATTCCTGGTCGTCGGGCGCAAGTCGTTTCCTCCCAGCGGCCAGGACAAGACCACGCTGCTGGTGTCCGCCGCACACACCGGTGTCCCGGGCGCGCTTTTCCGCCTGCTCGAGCCGTTCGCCACGCACGGCATCAGCATGACGCGCATCGAGTCGCGTCCGTCGCGTCGCCGCAAGTGGGACTACGTGTTCTTCATCGATCTCGAAGGCCACGCGGCAGTCGAGCCGCTGGTGAGCGCGCTCGAGGAACTGAAGGGCCAGGCATCGCTCTGCCGAATCCTCGGTTCGTATCCTCGGGCGATCCTCTGACGGCGGGGGCGCGGGCGAGATGAGCGACTTCATCGTCGAGCCGGCCCAGGGCGTCGCCGGACGGGTGGCGGTGCCCGGCGACAAGTCCATCTCCCACCGGGCCCTGATGCTCGGCGCCATCGCCAGCGGGACGACCTGCGTCACGGGCTTCCTCGAGGGTGAGGACTGCCTGGCGACGCTGCGTGCGGTGACGAGCCTTGGCGCCCGCGTGGAAAGACCCGCGGCCGGTGAAGTGCGGGTCGAGGGCGTTGGCCTCGCTGGACTGCGCGCGCCCGCGACCGTGCTCGACATGGGCAATGCGGGCACCGCGATGCGGCTCTTCATGGGCCTGCTCGCGGGCCAGTCCTTCGACTCCGAACTGGTTGGCGACGCGTCCCTGATGCGACGGCCGATGGAGCGCGTTGCCCGGCCGCTGCGGGAGATGGGCGCGCGTGTCGAGACCCAGGAAGGGCGCCCGCCGGTGCGCATCCACGCCGGTGCCGGCCTGCACGGTATCCGCTACACGATGCCGGTCGCCAGCGCCCAGGTGAAGTCGGCGCTGCTGCTGGCCGGCCTGTACGCCGAAGGTGCCACGACCGTCATCGAGCCCGCGGTCACGCGTGACCACACGGAACGGATGCTGCAGAGCTTCGGCGTGGACGTCGTGGCGCGGGGCGGCACCGCGACGCTGCGACCGCCGGCCCGGCTCGAGGCCGCACGCATCGAGGTGCCGGGCGACTTCTCGTCCGCAGCCTTTTTCATCGTCGCCGCATGCATCGGCGCACGCGCTCCCGTGCTGATCGAAGGCGTCGGCGTGAATCCTACCCGGACAGGCCTGCTCGAGATGCTCGCGCTCATGGGGGCGGACCTGCGGCTCGTCAACCATCGCAGCGCCGGTGCCGAGCCCGTTGCGGACATCGAGATCCGGCCTGCTGCGCTCACGGGGATCCGCGTGCCGGAGCGTCTCGTGCCGCTTGCGATCGACGAGTTCCCGGCGTTCTTCATCGCCGCAGCGTGCGCCCGGGGCGAAACCCTCGTGACAGGCGCCGAGGAACTGCGGGTCAAGGAGAGTGACCGCATCGCCGTCATGGCTCGCGGCCTAGACGCAGTCGGAGTGCGCAACGAGGTGCTGCCGGACGGCCTGCGGATCGAGGGAGGCCCGATCGGCGGCGGGGTGATCGACAGCCACGGCGACCATCGCGTGGCGATGGCGTTCGCGGTCGCGAGCCTTCGCGCATCGGGCGCCATCGAGATCCGAGACGTTGCCAACGTCGCCACCTCGTTCCCGGGCTTCGCGCCGCTCGCGAACTCGCTGGGCCTGCGGCTCGAGGAGCGGGGCTGATGGTCGAGTCGTCGACGTCGGCGCCCGTGCTCGCCGTGGACGGGCCGAGCGGGTCGGGCAAGGGCACGGTCTGCCGCCTCCTGGCCGAGCGCCTCGGCTGGCGCCTGCTCGACAGCGGCGCGCTCTACCGCCTGGTGGCCCTGGCCGGAGCCGCCCGCGGACTCGGTCCCGGCGACGAACCCGGCCACGCAGCGTTGGCCGCCGCGCTCGATGCACGATTCGAGGTCGACGCGTCGGGCGCCGAGCGGGTCATCCTCGAGGGTCGGGACGTGACGCGGGAACTGCGTGCCGAATCCACCGGCAACATGGCCTCGGTAGTGGCTGCGATGCCGGCCGTGCGGACGGCGTTGTTCGCGCGCCAGCGGGCCTTCGCCCGGCCGCCGGGACTCGTGGCCGACGGCCGTGACATGGGGACGGTTGTCTTCCCGAGCGCGGGACTCAAGGTCTTCCTCACCGCCAGCGCCGAGGAGCGGGCGTTGAGGCGATATAAGCAGTTGAAAGAAAAGGGCCTTGCTGCTAGCCTTGCCGGCCTTTCGCAGGAAATCCTCGAACGGGACGAGCGGGACGCGGCCCGGTCCACGGCGCCGCTCAGGCCCGCCGCGGACGCGGTGCTCATCGACTCGACCGGCGTTCCGGCCGAGGCGGTAGTTCAGCGCATCCTCGACCTCGCAAGAGCCCGGTTCCCTGCGATCCGATGACGACACCTCGCCGCGAGAGCGGTGAGGTGTATTCGTCTTAAACAGTCGCCCGGCAGGATGCTGGTGCGGTACTTGCAACCCTTCGCGGGCGGGATGCCAGCGGAGCAACGGGCCAGCGGCCCTGGACAACCGAATGACCGAGAGTTTTGCGCAACTGTTCGAAGAGAGCCTGGCAAGCCAGCGGATCCGCCCTGGCCAGATCCTGACCGGCCGTGTGATCGAGATCGGCCCCGACGTCGTGCTGGTGAGTGCCGGCCTCAAGTCCGAGGCGGTGATCCCCACGCAGCAGTTCAAGAACGAACGCGGGGAGATCGAGGTCAGCGTGGGCGACGAGGTCGAGGTCGCACTCGACAGCGTCGAGGACGGCTCCGGCGAAACCCGCCTGTCGCGCGAGAAGGCGAAGCGTGCCCGCACCTGGGAGCGCCTCGAGACCGCGTTTGAAAAGGGCGAGGTCGTCACGGGGCTCATCAACGGCCGCGTCAAGGGCGGGTTCACAGTCGAGATCGACTTCGTGCGCGCCTTCCTGCCCGGCTCGCTCGTGGACGTGCGCCCGGTGCGCGACCCGAGCTACCTCGAGGGCAAGACGCTCGAGTTCAAGGTCATCAAGCTCGACCAGAAGCGCAACAACGTCGTCGTGTCGCGGCGCGCCGTCGTCGAGCAGGAATACAGCGCCGAGCGCAGCGAGCTGCTCGAGAAGCTGCAGGAGGGCGCGGTGGTGCGCGGCGTGGTCAAGAACCTCACCGACTACGGTGCGTTCGTGGACCTCGGTGGCATCGACGGCCTGCTGCACATCACGGACATGGCCTGGAAGCGGGTCAAGCACCCGTCCGAGGTCGTCAACGTGGGCGACGAGGTCGACGTGCGCATCCTCAAGTTCGACCGCGAGCGTCAGCGCGTCAGCCTGGGGCTGAAGCAGCTCGGCGCGGACCCGTGGCAGAACATCGCGCGGCGCTATCCGGCGAACACGCGCCTGTTCGGCAAGGTCACGAACATCGCCGACTACGGCTGCTTCGTCGAGATCGAGGACGGCGTCGAGGGCCTCGTGCACGTCTCGGAGATGGACTGGACCAACAAGAACGTCAACCCCGCGAAGGTCGTGCACATCGGCGAGGAAGTCGAGGTCATGGTGCTCGACATCGACGAGGAGCGCCGCCGCATCTCGCTCGGCATCAAGCAGTGCAAGCCGAATCCCTGGCGCGAGTTCGCGGACAACTACAACCGCGGCGACCGCGTCGCCGGCCAGATCCGCTCGATCACCGACTTCGGCCTGTTCATCGGGCTGCCGGGCGGCATCGATGGCCTCGTGCACCTGTCGGACCTCTCCTGGGAAATCCCGGGCGAAGAGGCAGTGCGCAGCTACCAGAAGGGCCAGGCGCTCGAAGCCATCGTGGTCGCGATCGATCCGGAGCGCGAGCGCATCTCGCTCAGCGTCAAGCAGCTCGCCAAGGACCCATTCTCCACCTGGATCGCCGAGCATCCCAAGGGCAGCATCGTGCGCGGTCTCGTGCGCGAGGTGGATGCCAAGGGCGCGATCGTCGATCTCGGTGGCGGCATCGACGGCTACCTCCGGGCCTCCGAGTTGTCTCGGGACCGCGTCGAGGACGCGCGCGCCTTCCTGAAGGTGGGCGACGAGGTGGAGGCCAAGTTCACGGCCGTGGACCGCAAGGTCCGCACCATCGCGCTGTCGATCAAGGCAAAGGACATGGCCGAGGAGCAGGAAGCGATGCAGAGCTACCGGTCGGACTCGTCCACCGGTACGAGCCTGGGCGACCTGCTCAAGGAGCAGATCTCCGGCCAGTGACGCCGGGCGCAGCGGCGGCGACCGGTCCATGCCGGTTGCCGCTGCGGGCTCTCTGAACGATGGACCAGACCCCGGGGAGGAGCGGAGTGGACGGCGAGCGCAGCATGACGAAGTCTGAGCTCATCGAGCTCATCGCCGCGAAGCAGAGCCACCTTCCCGCCAAGGACGTCGAGCTCGCGGTCAAGCAGGTCCTGGAGATCATGAGCGACGCGCTCGCACAGGGACAGCGCATCGAGATCCGGGGATTCGGCAGCTTCAGCCTGCATTTCCGCCCCCCGCGGCAGGGCCGCAATCCCAAGACCGGCGAAACGGTCGCGCTGGCCGGCAAGTACGTGCCGCACTTCAAGCCTGGCAAGGATCTGCGCGAGCGGGTCAACGACCCCGAGATCGACGAGCAGCCGTTCGGGGCCGCCTGAGGCGGGTCGGCCGGTGCTGCGCCGCGTCGCCGTCTTCTGCGCCGTGCTGCTGCTCGTGGCGGCTGCGGTGCTGTTCACCGCCCTGAACCAGCAGCACTTCGAGGTGGACGTCGCAATTGCACGTTTCGGCGTGTCGTCGGGGCTCGCCCTCCTGATCGCGTTTGCGGCCGGGCTGCTCGCCGGAGCCCTGTGGCGTTCGGCGTGGATCGCCCGGCTGCTTGCCGATCGCGGGCGGCTGCGCAACGCGCTCCGACTGGCGGAGGCGCGTCGGCCCGCAGCATCGGTCCCCACCGACGGCGAATGAGCCGGAATCGCGCGGCGGGCGCCGCGCAAATCTGCGCGAACTGGCTCCGTTTGCGTGGGCGCGTCGCGCGAGCCTTCGGTACGTTCTGGCCGACCGCACCCATCCCGGGACTGCGGAATCGGAAGCCGAAGGAGGCCGTCATGTCACACCATTCCCGAATCCTCGTCCGGTCGCTCATCGCGAGCCTGCTGCCGATGGCGGCGTGGGCCGGTCCCGTCAACGTCAACACTGCGGATGCGTCCACGCTGGCGCGCGAGCTCGACGGCATCGGGCCGGTCAAGGCTCAGGCGATCGTGGAGTACCGGCAGAAGAACGGCCCGTTCCGCGCCGCCGACGACCTGCTCAAGGTGGACGGTATCGGTCAGCGCGTGCTCGACCAGAACCGAACCAACATCCGGATCGAGAAGGGGGGACAGGCGCCGTCGGTGGCCGCCCGGCCGGCGGCGGCCCGCCAGCCTGCCTCGCGCGACTGATCTGCATCGCTGTCAGGTACGTGCTCAGGCTGCCGTCCACACCGGGCGGCAGCCTGCTGCACGGGCTCGGATGGAGCCTGTCCGAGCGGATCCGCTATGATTCCCGGACTGTGGCAGGCACCACGACGGATAGCCCATGACGCGTATCAGGACGGCGGTATTCCCGGTGGCGGGGCGCGGAACGCGCTTCCTGCCGGCCACCAAGGCCAGCCCGAAGGAGATGCTGCCGATCGTCGACAAGCCGCTGATCCAGTACGCGGCCGAGGAAGCCCTTGCGGCCGGTGCCGACAAGCTGGTGTTCATCACCGGCTACGCAAAGCGCGCGATCGAGGATCACTTCGACACGGACCATGAACTCGAGAAGGAACTCGAGGCGCAGGGCAAGCATCAGTTGCTCGAGGCCGTGCGGGGCATCGTGCCTTCCTACGCGAGCTGCATCTACATCCGCCAGCCAGCGCCCCTCGGGCTCGGGCACGCGGTGCTGTGCTCCCGGCCGGCGGTAGGCGACGAGCCCTTCTTCATCCACCTCGCCGACGACCTGATCGACGCGGACGAGCCCTGCCTCAAGCAGATGGCGCGCGTCTTCGCGACGCACCAGGCGAGCATCCTCGGCGTGCAGACGGTTGACCGCCGCGAGACGGATAAGTACGGGATCGTCGCGGTTCACCCGCTCGAGGAGCGCGTTTCGCGCGTCGAGCGCATCGTCGAGAAGCCCCGGCCCGAGGACGCACCGTCCACGCTCGCGGTGGTGGGACGTTACCTGCTGACGCCGGCCGTCTACCGCCGGCTCGAGACGACGGGGCGCGGCGCTGGCGGCGAGATTCAGCTCACGGACGGCATCGCGGCGCTGATGGCGGACGAGACCGTGCTCGCGTATGCGTTCCGCGGCAAACGCTACGACTGCGGCTCGAAGCTCGGCTATCTCGAGGCGACCGTCGAATTCGGTCTGCGCCACCCCGAGCTCGGCCCGTCCTTCGGCGAGTACCTGGATCGGCTGGTTGCCGGGCGCCCCGGCTGAGCCGGCCCCACGAGGAGTGAACATGCCGACGAATGCAGAGCTCCAGGCGCGACGCGACTCGGCCATCGCCCGCGGCATTTCGAACCAGTTGCCCGTCTTCGTGGCGCGCGCCGAGAACGCCGAGCTGTGGGACGTCGAGGGCCGTCGTTACATCGATTTCGCCGGCGGCATCGCCGTGCTCAACACGGGGCACGTGCACCCGCGTGTGAAGGCGGCCGTGGCGGCCCAGCTCGAGGCGTTCAGCCACACATGCTTCATGGTCACGCCGTACGCGGTGGCGGTCGAGCTCGCGGAAAAGCTCAATCGCCTCGTGCCCGGATCGGGCCCTAAGAAATCCATCTTCGTTACGACGGGCGCCGAGGCGGTGGAGAATTCCATCAAGATCGCGCGGGCCCACACGGGGCGGTCCGCCGTGATCGCGTTCGGCGGCGGATTCCACGGCCGCACCTTCATGGCCATGGCACTGACGGGCAAGGTGGCGCCCTACAAGGCGGGCTTCGGCCCGATGCCGGGCGACGTCTATCACGCGCCGTTTCCGGTGCCGTATCACGGCGTGAGCGTCCAGCAGAGCCTCGAGGCGCTAGAGCACATCTTCAAGTACGACGTCGAGGCCGCGCGTGTTGCGGCGATCATCGTCGAGCCGGTGCAGGGCGAGGGCGGCTTCTACGTCGCTCCGCCGGAGTTCCTGCAGGCGCTGCGGCGCCTGTGCGACCAGCACGGCATCGTGCTGGTGATCGACGAGATCCAGAGCGGTTTCGCGCGGACGGGTCGCATGTTCGCGATCGAGCACTCCGGCATCGAGCCCGATCTCATGACCCTGGCGAAGAGCCTCGCCGGCGGATTCCCGCTCGCGGCGGTCGTCGGCAAGGCCAGCATCATGGATGCGCCAGGGCCGGGCGGACTCGGGGGTACCTACGCAGGCTCCCCGATCGCCTGTGCCGCCGGCCTCGCGGTCCTCGAGGTGATCGAGTCCGACAACCTGTGCGCACGGGCGGAAGTGATCGGTGCGACCCTGACCGGAGCCCTGCGCGAGCTCCAGCGTGAGATCCCCGCGATCGGCGAGGTCCGTGGCCTCGGCGCGATGGTGGCGATGGAGCTCGTCCGCAACCGCGACCCGCACGCGCCCGACACCGATCTCACCAAGGCGCTCGTGAAGCGTGCGGCCGAGAAGGGCCTGGTGATTCTGTCCTGCGGACTCTACGGCAACGTGATCCGCTTCCTCGTGCCGCTCACCGCCCCGGACGCGATCGTTCGCGAGGGGCTTGCGATCGTCGCGGAGTCGCTTCGCGAACTGACCGGTGCGGTCACGAGGGCCGCAGCCAACGGCTGACACGGCCGACCCGAACGGGCCAGGCTGCCTGGCGGATGCAACGGAAAGTTGGCTCCGACACCTGGATTCGAACCAGGGACCCGCTGATTAACAGTCAGCTGCTCTACCGCTGAGCTATGTCGGAACTGGAGGGCGCGGAATTCTCCGGAATGATGGCGCCTGAGTCAAGGAACCGCGATCACGCCTCGCGCAGCGCCGTGCCCATGCGATCGAGGGCCTTCTCGAGCGTCTGCATGCTGACGGCAAACGAAAAGCGGATGTGGCCCGGTGCCCCGAAGCCGGTGCCCGGCACCCCCGCCACGCCGGCCTTCTCCAGCAGGAACTCCGCGAACTCGTGATCGTCGGCCAGGCCGAGCGTCCGGATGGCGCCGGAAACGTCGCAGAACGCATAGAAAGTGCCTGCGCCGGGCAGCACCCGGAAGCCGGGCAGGGCGTTCAGCCCCTCATTGAAGAAGTCGTGCCGGGCCTTGAAGTGCCGGTTCATCTCGCCGACGCAGGCCTGATCGCCGTTCAGCGCCACCACGGCGGCCTTCTGTGCGATCGACGAAGGATTCGACGTGCTCTGGCTCTGGATCGTGGCCATCGCGTCCACGATCGTCGCCGGGCCGCCGCAGTAGCCGATGCGCCAGCCCGTCATGGCATAGCTCTTCGACACGCCGTTGATGGTGACCGTGCGGTCGTAGAGATCCGGGCAGGCCGTCAGGAAGCTCGCGAACGGCTCCTTCGCCCAGTAGATGTGCTCGTACATGTCGTCCGTGGCGACCAGCACGTCCGTGTGGCGGCGCAGGACGGCTCCGAGCGCATGCAGTTCGGCACTCGTATAAGCCGCGCCGGTCGGGTTGCTCGGGCTGTTCAGCATGAACAGTCGCGTCTTCGGCGTGATCGCCGCCTCGAGCTGCGCGGGCGTGATCTTGTAGCCCTGCTCGGGGCCCGCGTAAGGCGTGACCGGCGTGCCCTCGGCGAGCAGGGCGATGTCGGGATAGGAGACCCAGTACGGCGCCGGGATGATCACCTCGTCGCCCGGGTCGATCACCGCCATGAACAGGTTGTAGATCGTCTGCTTGGCGCCGGTGGACACCAGGATCTGGGGTCGCGTGTATTCGATGCCGTTATCGCGCCTGAATTTCGCGATGATCGCGTCCTTCAGCTCCGGGATGCCTTCGACCGCGGTGTAGCGCGTGAAGCCCTTGCGGATCGCCTCCACGCCCGCGTCCGCGACGTGCATCGGCGTGTCGAAATCGGGCTCGCCGACGCCGAGTCCGACGATGTCGCGACCCTCCGCTCTCAACCTGGCCACGCGGCCGGTGAGTGCGACGGTGGGCGAGGGCTTGACGCGCTTGAGGCGCTCGGCGAGGACGATGGCCAAGGTCGTGTTCCGGGAGCGGGAGGGAGCAGGTATCTTAGGCCAATCCTCGCCCCTCGTCCCCAGCCCCATCGCCCCCCGAGCCGACATGGACAAGCCCCGGTTCCGCCTGCGCTCCGACTACCAGCCGGCGGGAGACCAGCCGGCGGCGATCTCGGCGCTCGTCGACGGACTCGAGAGCGGCCTCGCGCACCAGACACTGCTCGGCGTCACCGGATCGGGCAAGACTTTCACGGTCGCCAGCGTCATCGATCGAGTGCAGCGGCCCACGCTCGTGATGGCGCACAACAAGACGCTGGCGGCTCAGCTCTACGGCGAGTTCCGCGAGTTCTTCCCCGACAACGCGGTCGAGTACTTCGTGAGCTATTACGACTACTACCAACCCGAGGCCTACGTGCCGTCCTCCGATACCTACATCGAGAAGGACGCTTCGGTGAACGCTCACATCGAGCAGATGCGCCTCTCCGCGACCAAGGCGCTGCTCGAGCGGCCGGACTCGATCATCGTCGCGACCGTGTCGTCCATCTACGGCCTCGGCGATCCGCAGGCGTACCTCAGCATGGTGCTGCACCTCGTGCGCGGCGACCGCCTCGACCAGCGCAAGCTGCTGCGGCGGCTCGCCGACATGCAGTACACGCGCAACGAGTTGGACCTCGCCCAGGGCAGCTACCGCGTCCGCGGCGACGTGATCGACATCTTCCCGGCGGAGTCGGAGCGCGAGGCGGTGCGGGTAGAGCTCTTCGACGACGAGATCGAGGCGCTGGCGTGGTTCGATCCGCTGACCGGCGAGGTGCTGCGCCGGGTCCCGAGGCTGACAGTCTACCCGTCTTCGCACTACGTGACGCCCAAGGAGCGCATCGACCACGCCATCGAGCAGATCCGCGACGAGCTGCGCGAGCGCCTCGGCGAGTTGCGCGCGCGTGAGAAGCTGCTCGAGGCGCAGCGGCTGGAGCAGCGGACCACCTTCGACCTCGAGATGATGATGGAGGTGGGCTACTGCGCGGGCATCGAGAACTACTCCCGCTACCTGTCGGGCCGCGCGCCCGGCGAGCCGCCGCCGTGCCTGTTCGACTACCTGCCGAAGGGCGCGCTGCTGGTGGTGGACGAGAGCCACGTCACCGTTCCGCAGATCGGCGGGATGTACAAGGGCGACCGATCGCGCAAGGAGACGCTGGTCGAGTACGGCTTCCGCCTGCCGTCGGCGCTCGACAACCGGCCGCTGCGCTTCGACGAATGGGAGACCCTCGCGCCACAGATGATCTTCGTCTCCGCGACGCCCGGGCCCTACGAGGCGCGCAAGTCCGGCGCCGTGGTCGAGCAGGTCGTCCGCCCCACGGGCCTCGTGGATCCGGAGGTCGAGATCCGGCCGGTACGGACCCAGGTGGACGACGTGCTCTCGGAAATCCACCGCTGCGTGGCGCTCGACGAGCGCGTGCTCATCACCACGCTCACCAAGCGCATGGCGGAGGACCTCACGGAGTACCTCGACGAGCACGGCGTGCGCGTGCGCTACCTCCACTCCGACATCGAGACCGTAGAGCGGGTAGAGATCATCCGCGACCTGCGCCTCGGCAAGTTCGACGTCCTCGTCGGGATCAACCTGCTGCGCGAAGGGCTCGACATGCCGGAGGTGTCGCTGGTTGCGATCCTCGATGCCGACAAGGAGGGATTTCTGCGTTCGGAGGGGTCGCTCATCCAGACGATCGGGCGGGCGGCGCGCCACGTCAACGGCAGGGCGATCCTCTACGCCGACCGGATCACCGGCTCCATCCAGCGGGCGTTGGCCGAGACCGGCCGGCGCCGCGCGAAGCAGATCGAGCACAACGCGGCGCACGGCATCACGCCGCAGAGCATCCGCAAGGCGGTCACGGACGTAATGGAGGGGGCCCGGGGAGACGCGGATTCGAGTGGCGGCAAGCGCGGTGGCCGATCCGAAGCCGCGGTGCCGGTCCTCGGTCCAGAGCAGGCGATGAAGCGGATCAAGAAGCTCGAGGCCGAGATGCATCGCTACGCCCGCAACCTCGAATTCGAGCGGGCGGCACAGGTCCGCGACGAGATCGAGCGGTTGCGTCACCAGGCCTTCGGCCCGCCGGGGGCGATGGCCGGGTGAAGGCAATGGCCCCCTAGCCACCGCGCGCAGCCTTCCTGTATCCTTCGCGGCTCGTTTGAGGGCGCATAGCTCAGCGGTAGAGCACTACCTTGACATGGTAGGGGTCCGTGGTTCGATCCCACGTGCGCCCACCAGACCCTAACCTGCCAAGGACCGCCATGCCCGTCATTACCCTGCCCGATGGCAGCCAGCGCACGTACGCCGAGCCGGTCACGGTGGCGCAGGTGGCGGCCGACATCGGTCCCGGACTCGCCAGGGCCGCGCTTGCAGGCAAGGTGGACGGAAGGCTGGTCGATACCTCGTTCCGGATCGAGTCCGACGCGACGCTCGCGATCGTGACGAGCCGGGACCCGGAAGGCCTCGAGATCCTCCGCCACTCGACCGCGCACCTGCTTGCGCAGGCCGTGCAGGCCGTTTACCCCGATGCCCAGGTCACGATCGGTCCGGTGATCGAGGACGGCTTCTACTACGATTTCGCCTTCAGCCGCCCGTTCACGCCGGACGACCTCGCGAAGTTCGAGGCGAAGATGCACGAACTGGTCAAGGCCGACCTCAAGGTTGAGCGCCGGCTGATGCCGCGCGACGCCGCCGTCGAGACGTTCAGGAAGCTCGGCGAGCACTACAAGGCCGAGATCATCGCGAGCATCCCGGCGAACGAGGACATCAGCCTCTACGGCCAGGGCGAGTGGTTCGATCTGTGCCGTGGCCCGCACGTGCCGAGCACCGGCAAGCTCGGCGCGTTCAAGCTGATGAAGGTCGCGGGCGCCTACTGGCGCGGCGACTCCAGGAACGAGATGCTCCAGCGCATCTACGGCACGGCCTGGCCCGACGAGAAGCAGCTCAAGGCCTACCTGACCCGGCTCGAGGAAGCCGAGAAGCGCGACCACCGGCGGCTCGGCCGCGAGCTCGATCTTTTCCACACGCAGGAAGAGGCCGTCGGCAGCGTCTTCTGGCACCCGAAGGGGTGGACGCTGTGGCGCACGATCGAGCAGTACATGCGCGACCGTCTGGCACAGGAAGGCTACGTCGAGGTGCGAACCCCTCAGCTGGTGGACCGCGCGCTCTGGGAACGCTCCGGGCACTGGGAAAACTACGCGCCGAACATGTTCATCGCCGAGTCCGAGGATCGCATCCTCGCGGTCAAGCCGATGAACTGCCCCTGTCACGTGATGATCTACCGGCAGGGCATCAAGTCCTATCGCGACCTGCCGCTACGCATGGCCGAGTTCGGCGCCTGCCATCGCAACGAGCCGTCGGGCGCGCTGCACGGCATCATGCGCGTGCGCGCCTTCACGCAGGACGACGCGCACATCTTCTGCACCGAGGAGCAGGTGAACGCCGAGACGGCCGCCTTTTGCGCGCTGTTGAAGAGCGTCTACGCCGACTTCGGCTTCACCGATATCGCGATCAAGTTCTCCGACCGTCCGGCCAAGCGTGCCGGCTCGGACGCACTGTGGGACAAGGCCGAGGCCGCCCTCAAGGGCGCCTGCGAGGCGGCCGGGCTCGAGTACACGCTGAACCCCGGGGAGGGCGCTTTCTACGGCCCGAAGCTCGAGTTCGTGCTGCGGGACGCGATCGGCCGCGACTGGCAGTGCGGCACGCTGCAGCTCGATCCGGTGCTGCCGGAGCTGCTCGGGGCCGAGTACATCGGCGAGGACGGTGCGGCCCATACGCCGCTGATGCTTCACCGGGCGGTCCTCGGCTCGATGGAGCGGTTCATCGGCATCCTGATCGAAAACTACGCCGGGCGATTCCCGACCTGGCTCGCGCCCGTGCAGGCGGTGGTGCTCAACATCACCGACGGCCAGGCCGAGTACGCGTCCAGGGCCGCTGAAGTCCTGAGAAATCAGGGGCTTCGGGTCGAAACAGATTTGCGTAACGAGAAAGTCGGCTTTAAAATCCGCGAGCACACCTTGCAGCGGGTCCCATACCTGCTGATCGCGGGCGACCGCGAAGCGGGGTCAAATACGTTGGCCGTGCGCACACGCAACGGTCAGGACTTGGGCGCGATGTCCGTCGAGGAGATCGGCTCGAAGCTTGGCCGGGAAGTTGCGAGCCGCGGCCGCATTGTCTTGGAGGTATGACGCATCGCTGCCCCAATTGTAAAGCGCATCAAGCGTAACGAAGAGATCACCGCCCCCCAGCTGCGCATCATCGGCGCAGATGGCGAACAGGTCGGGGTCATGAGCCGCTACGACGCGCTGCAGCTCGCTCAGACGCAAGAGCTCGACCTGGTGGAGGTTTCGCCGACCGCGGAGCCGCCGGTTTGCCGGATCGTCGATTACGGGAAGTTCCTGTTCGAGGCGAACAAGAAATCCCACGCGGCGAAGAAGAAGCAGAAGCAGATCCAGGTCAAGGAAGTGAAGTTTCGTCCCGGAACCGACGAAGGCGACTATCAGATCAAGCTCAGGAATCTGATTCGCTTTTTCGAGGAAGGAGACAAGGCCAAGGTAACCCTGAGGTTCCGTGGTCGTGAGATGGCCCACACCGACATCGGCCGGCAGAAGCTGATCCGGTTGCAGAACGACCTCGCGCCCTACGCGGTGGTCGAACAGCACCCGCTCATGGAAGGCCGGCAGATGGTCATGATGATGGGGCCGAAGAAGAAGTAAGGGCGGTTTCGGCCGCATCTTCGCCCTCGATCCGCGGGTTCGCCTGCGGTGAAACGGGCTAACTAACAGGAGTCCACATGCCCAAGTTGAAGACCAACCGGGCCGCGGCCAAGCGCTTTCGCAAGACGGCGAAAGGCTTCAAGCGGGCCCAGTCGCAGAAGCGACACATCCTCACCAAGAAGACGAGCAAGCGGAAGCGCCAGCTGCGCGGCACCACCATGGTCGCCAAGCAGGACC
>Ga0209391_10000422_pt1 | contig 19701 bp, 20 predicted proteins | sample PPLLak3March2015_FD_187246 | JGI IMG/M metagenome (GOLD analysis project Ga0209391, IMG submission 187246) | Freshwater sediment microbial communities from Prairie Pothole Lake near Jamestown, North Dakota, USA - PPLs Lake P7 Core (1) Depth... | ecosystem: Environmental > Aquatic > Freshwater >...
CGTTCTCTGCCGCCCTGCCCTGATGGGTTGGCAAAACATAAGTAAATCCGGTAATTGATTGTATGGTCTCCTTTAACCGGATAAATGATTTAGAACCGGCATAACTTTCGTCACCGGTCAGCATGGCAGCCCATTGCACATCACTCATGGCTCCGGTACCTGAATCGGTCAGCAGATCGATATAAACTTTTTCTGAAGTCAGGTTGAAAAGATTGTAATCGGCCTCTTTGATCCATTGCAACCGTTGCTCGCGGGTAGATTGCCGGATCATTTCCACCATTTTACATTTGTAGGGTTCTGCGTAGGGTAATTCCATGTCGTTGTATGAAATGTTAAAAAGAATAGATTTTTCAGACTAATAAAATAATTAATGCTCCGGACATTTGATGAGCATATAGGGATCGCAATTCAAATAAGAGATGAAGTTCATATTTTATTAATACACAACAAAATTATGTTTTTTTATTTAATATTGATAAAAATGACTGCTAAATTACCCTGTTGATATTGATTATTCGCAAAAAATTAGTAGTTCAATATTTTGTTTATTCAGGTTCTGTTGCTTATTCTTAATTTGTACTTTTCCCGAACCTTCATACAAAAGACTCAAAAAATGACAGTCTTTTTTTTAAAAGGTGTAAATTTGCGTTTCATAAATAAATTTTAGCAATGTTCAATAAAAATATCAAGTTAATCATAGCCGTCCTGGTTTTCATCTGGTCTATATATGAATTTGCCCAGGGCCATATCTGGAATGGAATTATGATCATCTTTCTGGCCGGTATCTTTGTTTTTTTCTATTTCAAGAACGAGATCCTTTTACTGGCCTTCTGGAAATTGAGAAAGCAGGATTTTCCCGGGGCCACGAAAGCTTTGGACCTGATCAAAAATCCGCCCGCTGCACTGGTCAAAAAGCAGCAGGGATATTATAATTTTTTAAGAGGGATCATGGTTTCACAAACCAACCTCACCCAGGCTGAGAAATTTTTTAAGAAAGCACTCGAGCTTGATATGAGCATGGATCATGACAAGGCTATGGCGAATTTACAGCTTGCCGGTATTTATCTGACCAAAAGAAGAAAGAGAGAGGCTGCAAATTATTTGAATGAAGCCAAACGTCTTGACAAACACGGTATGCTCAAAGACCAGGTCAAAATGGTGAAAGAGCAGATGAAGAAAGTGTAAGTTTTTGATTTCTTATTTAAAAAGATTTTTTCAGGTATTTTAACCGCTAATCTGTCAGGGCAGCGGCTGGTATTCCGGCAGGTAACACCCATAATCATCCCGCTGTATTTGAAAATCTATGGGTGTTTATTAACCAATTATAACCTTCCATGAAAACCAGAAGAAAATTCATTCAGTTATCGGCCCTTGGTGGTGCTGCCATTATTACCAATACTTCTTTAGCCGGTATTCCGGAGCCTGTTCAAACCAGGGACCTTGTCAAAGAAAAAAAGTATCCCCTGGTGATTTCAACCTGGGACCACGGTATGCTTGCAAATACCGGTGCCTGGAAAGTTTTGGCAGCTTCAGGAACGGCCCTCGATGCTGTAGAGCAGGGTGTTCGTCTCGTTGAATCTGATCCTGAACTTACCAGTGTTGGTTATGGTGGCTTGCCAGACAGAGATGGCATAGTGACTCTAGATGCCTGTATCATGGACCACCATGGAAACTGCGGCGCAGTGGCGTTTTTGCAGGATATAGAAAATCCGATCTCGGTAGCCAGGAAAGTTATGGAAAAAACCCCCCATGTTATTTTGGTTGGCGAGGGAGCAAAAGCCTTTGCTTTGGAACAGGGATTTAAAGAAAAAGATCTGCTGACGCCTGCCTCGGTGGAAGCATATAAGGAATGGCTCAAGACTTCAAAATACGAACCGGTGATCAACCGTGAAAACCATGATACCATAGGCATGCTGGCAATGGACCACCAGGGTAATCTGGCGGGTTCCTGCACGACCAGCGGCATGGCCTTTAAAATGCACGGCAGGGTAGGTGACTCTCCCATCATTGGCGCCGGCCTGTTTTTGGACAATGAAGTTGGGGCCGCTTGTGCTACGGGAGTAGGAGAAGCAGTCATAAAAATTGCCGGAAGTGCTATCGTGGTTGAATTGATGCGAAATGGACGCACACCTCAGGAGGCTTGTAAAGAGGCGGTGCAAAGGATAATCAAAATGAATAAGAATATAGACCAGATACAGGTGGGATTTCTTGCCATGAACAAAAATGGTGAGACGGGCGCTTATGCGGTTTATGAAGGGTTTAATTATGCATTGCGATCCAAGGACGAGAACAGAATGATTGATGCACCTTATTTCAGAAAAGAAAATCAATGACATGAATTTTGAGTTGTGCACAGATTCTGTTGATGGCGCCATTTTGGCCGCAAGATATAAGGCGAAGAGAATTGAACTTTGTTCGGCTCTTTCCGTGGGTGGATTAACGCCGGGTATTTCGCTGATAGAACGTTGTGTACAAGAGGGCGGAGCAGAGGTTCACGCTATGATCCGGTCCAGAGAGGGAGGTTTTGTATATACCCAAACTGAACTGGGATTGATGGTAGGAGATATAGAAAAAGCGGCAGGCGCAGGTGCCAGAGGGGTGGTCTTTGGCGTTCTGGACACATCATTTCATGTTGCAAATGAGAATCTTATACTATTAAAAAGGGCAAAGGAATACGGTTTGGAAGTCACTTTTCATCGCGCCTTTGATCTGATCGAAGGTATGGAGGCCGGAATTTCAAAATTGATCGAAATGGGCTTTGACAGGCTGCTCACGTCGGGAATGAAACAAAATGTAACCGAGGGCTTGCTGAATATACAATTGATGCAGCATCAGTTTGGTGATCGCATTCAGATCATGGCAGGCGGAGGTGTAAATCCGTCAAATGCATTGCAGTTAGCTGCAACCGGCATACAAAACCTGCATTTTACTTCCAGAATAGAAAAGGAGGTCCGTAACCTGGACGGGATGGGAAAAGAAATGACTGAAGATGATTTTAAAATTGCCGGAATTACCGCCTTGTTTCGATAAAAAAATGCGAATGAAATATTTTGAAAAGAAGGACGATACGGATTTTAATCATTCCTCAGCACTAAACCGGGACTGATCCCGCCATTTTAAGGAGTCAAATAGCGAGGGATCATCTGGACTGATAACTACCTTTTCTTCATTTTTCTTGGTAATCAAAATTCGGTTTTTTTGATGGCTGGTATACCATAGCATACTGCCTATCTCGCGGTTGTAAAAGTATCCGAAGTAACCGAACAACCCACCTACGCCAAATGTCCTGATGGTCCATTTTAACTGTTTTTCATCCAATAGTTCAATATTTGAAATTTCATTTCTATAAATGACCACTGGTTTAACCGGTCTTTGTATAATCAATACATCTTTATTTAAAGTATAGGCTGTAGGGTGCAGGATATAACACAATGCAATCGTTACAAACAGAATCAATGCAGCCGTGATCACTCCCATTATAGCAAAAAATAAACACATCAGGAGTATTAGACCAGTTATTATTTTTGCAGGCACATCGAGAGACGCTTTATAACTTGAAGACATGATTTTCAGGATAAAAGTATTTGCTTTCCGGAACTACTTATATTTTTGGCATTGTCAAAAAAGAAATCGATCCTGCCAACATTTAGCCCCCATTTTCCAACCTGATTTACCAGTATATTCACGTTATCCAGGTTTTTTACAAGGGTAGGTTTTGGCAGAAACGTATGGGTATGACCGCCGACAATCAGATCTATATCCCTGGTCTTCTTTGCCAGATTCAGGTCGCAGATTTTTTCGGGATCGGATTTATAATAATAGCCCAGATGCGACAAACAAATAACAAGATCACATTTTTCCTGTTGTTTCAGGATGTTTGTCATTTCCTGAGATATTTCCACAGGGTCAAGGTATTTGGTTTCCTTAAACAAATTAGCCGAAACCAATCCGTCCAAAGCAATGCCCAGACCGAATACCCCGATCTTTACTCCATCCACATCAAAGATCCTGTATTTTTTGGTCTTTCCGTTGAGGATAGTATTGCTCAGGTCGTAATTTGAAATGAGAAAATCAAATTTGGCATGCGGCAATTGCAGATCCAAGCCCTCGATGCCGTTGTCAAAATCGTGATTCCCGATGGTTGCTGCGTCATAGCCCAGCATGCTCATCAATTTAAATTCTACTTCACCCCCAAAATAGTTGAAATAAGGTGTTCCCTGAAAAATATCCCCTGCATCGAAAAGCAGGGTATTCTTATTTTCTGTCCTGATGGATTCAATCAGTTTAGCCCTTCTCGCAACACCACCCAAATTTGCGTATTCCGGATGGTTTTCGGCAAAAGGAAGCACATGGCTGTGCACATCATTCGTATGCAGTATGGTAATCTGCCCGGGCTTTTTTTCTGTGCAACCGGCCAAAGCCAGTCCACCGGTACCTGCAAGGAGTCCTGTTATGGAAGCATTTTTTATAAATTCGCGTCTGTGCATCTCATTGAATGATTATTCTGTTATCGGTTGTAGCTTTTAGCGTATCGATTTCTTTTAGATAATCGATGATGGCATCCCTGATCTTGTAGTTCAGGGCATATAACTTCAAAGGATTATTAAAAAAATCCATTTGGTCTCCACCTTTTTGTAAGTAATCGCTTGTCAGCACAAAATAGTTTTTCTTTTTATCAAAAGGTTTGTTCTGAACCAGAATTTTTGAGATTGTGTCTTGAGAAAAAGTGAGCTGTGCGCCGCTCATCGGGTGTGCAGAATTCTCTTTTTCGAAATATTGAAAAAGGGCTTCCATCTGTTCCCCGGACAATTCTGCAACAACCAGCATGTTTTCAAAAGGCATCAGCTGAAATACGTCAATTACTTTTATATCTCCTTTGGGGATAGACTGCCTTATTCCGCCAAAGTTAAACAACGCGAGGTCGATGGATTTGCCGGTTAATTTTTTGAACTCGGGATTTGCTCTTTCCATACAAAGGTCGGCGTAGATATTTCCTATCGAACTCTGCATTTTTCCATCTTCCCGGGTAAGTACTTCCGGGGCATAGCTGAGGACTTCATTGATCTCTTTATCCAGGGTCTGCTGGTAGGGTAAAACAAAATTCAATATGGTAGTATCAGGTTGAATAAACTGGTCAACTGACAGCGTTTTGCTTCTGATTGTTTTTACTTGAATCTGCTCCTTTTTGCATGAACTAAAACTTCCTGCAATTAGTATGAATATGAGTAGATTTTTTATTAAATTATTTAGATTTGTAAACGCAGTTTTGCCTTGCATAAGCTTGTCAATTGGGAAATACTCAGATTCAATAAAATTATTAAAAAGTATTGAATATTGGATAAGAATAAAACGAATATATCTGAGAGAATAAATGCCCGGTAAATTTGCGTGAAAGTCCGGCATACATTCCAGGAATCAACAGGTCTGATAAAATAATTATTAAGAACAGAAAATTAAACGATAAACATGAAAAAGCTTTATGGGACGGGTGTTGCCCTGGTAACGCCGTTTAAAGAAAATTTGGAAGTGGATTACGAGGCGCTGGACAGGCTGGTCGAGTTCCAGATCGGCAACAAAGTAGAATACCTGGTATTGCTTGGAACCACAGCTGAAACGCCTACACTGACAAAAGAGGAACAGCAATTTGTTGTAGAGAGAATCATAAAAGCCAATAGAGACAGGTTGCCGCTGGTACTTGGATTGGGAGGCAATGATACGGCAAGTCTGGTTCATCAGATAAAGCATGTGGATGCGAAGAAATTTGAGGCTATTTTATCTGTCTCCCCTTATTACAACAGACCAACCCAGGAAGGAATTTATCAGCATTTCAAAGCGCTGGCTTCAGTGAGCCGCCTGCCCATACTGCTGTACAATATACCTTACAGAACCGGAACCAATATGGATCCTGATACTGTATTCAGACTGGCGAACGAATTTGAGAATATAGCAGGTATCAAGGAGGCTGCCGGTAACTTTGATCAGGTTTTGATGTTGTTACATGGCAAGCCCGGGGATTTTATGGTCATATCCGGTGAGGATTCACTGGCCTTGCCTTTAGTGCTGGCAGGTGGTGCCGGTGTTATTTCGGTGATGGGTCAGGCACTTGCTGATTTTTCAGAAATGATCAGACTGGGTCTGGATCAGAAAACAGGAAAGGCATTCGATAAATTTTATCATATTTTACCCGGAATTCAGCTTATATTTAAAGAAGGTAATCCTGCGGGCATCAAAGCCATGCTGAACCATTTGGGAATTTGCAAACCATTTGTAAGATTGCCATTGGTAAAAGCTTCACCTGAATTGCAGAAAAAAATTAGTAACTTTGTAGAAATTTATAAATAAGTATTATGTTAAAAGCAAGTATTGAAAAAGCGTTAAACAAGCAAATTCAAGTTGAAGCTGAGTCTTCACAAATCTATCTGTCTATGGCATCCTGGGCTGAAAAACAGGGGTTTGAGGGAGTTGCTGCTTTCATGTATGCACACAGTGATGAAGAAAGATTTCACATGCTCAAGCTGATGAAATTTGTCAATGAAAGAGGAGGACACGCACAGGTATCAGCCCTGACAGCACCACCTTTGTCTTTTGGTTCCTTTAAAGAAATGTTTAAAACCCTCTTTGATCACGAAGTTATGGTTTCACAATCAATAAATGATCTTGTTGAAATTGCACTTTCAGAAAAAGACCATGCCTCACATAACTTTTTACAGTGGTATGTGAGTGAACAAATTGAGGAAGAGGCCCTGGCAAGAAATATTTTAGATAAAATAAATTTGATAGGGGATGACAAGGGAGGATTTTATTTGTTTGACAACGATATAAAGCAGTTGATAACACAGGCAGCAAATAAACCATAACAAACTCATTTACAGTATACATTTAGTTCTTTTTTGATAAGTGGATGGTTTGAATTTTTATTTTAATAATCCATTTATATGTTTTACTTTTGCCGGATGCAAATGATCAGGAAATTCGTATTTATTTTTTTTATGGCGTTTGCCTTGACCGGCTGTAGTGAATACAGCAAGGTGCTGAACAAAGGCAAAAATGCTGAAAGGTATGATTTGGCCGAAAAGCTTTATGCAGAAGGGGAATACAAAAAATGTATTCCTTTGTATGAAAAGCTGGTGGGCCCTTATGGTGGAAAGCCCCAGCTGGAAAGAATTCAGTATATGATGGCGGACAGTTATTACCAGACCGGTAATTATGAACTATCTTCTTACTATTTTGAGAAATTCATAGCCAATTATCCCAACAGTTCTAAAATTGAAGAAGCTGCCTACCTCAGCGCTCACAGTTATTATCTGGCTGCACCAAAATACAGCAGAGACCAGATGGATACCAAAAAAGCGATGGAAGCTTTTGAAGGGTTCATTGCCACTTACCCAGAATCAGCCAGAATTCCTATGGCGAACCAAATTTACAGTGAACTCACGGGCAGACTGGAAAAGAAAGACTTTGAAATTGCAAAACAGTATTACCATACCGAGCACTATACTGCTGCTATGAAGGCTTTTGATATCTTCAATGAAGAACATCTGGGTTCTATATACCGAGAGGAAGCGATGTATTACAAATTTAAGTCTTCTTATGAGCTCGCAATGCAAAGCGTTTTGACTAAAAAAGGTGAACGACTGGAAGAGGCAAGGCAGGCCTATCTGAAGTTTCAGAAAAATTATCCGGAATCAGAAAGACTTAAAGAACTCAATGCGATGATGGAGAATATTGAAATAGAAAGGACCAAGGCGCAGGAAGAGATCAACAAAATTCAATTACAAACAAGTATCTAATATCATTGATATATTTTATCAATACGTTAATTTAAATAAAACAGGAATGAAGGATTATAAAAAAACGAATGCTCCGGAAACTACCGTAACCTTTGATAAAACAAAGGTTGAAGCCCAGACAAACAATATTTATGAGGCGATCTCTATTATTGCAAAAAGAGCGGATCAGATAAACAGTGAATTAAAACAGGAACTGTTGGAAAAGCTTGATGAGTTTGCTACACATAACGACAGTCTGGAGGAAGTCTTTGAGAACAAGGAACAAATTGAGGTTTCAAGGTTTTATGAAAAATTACCCAAACCTACCCTGATCGCCGTAAAAGAATGGTTAGACGGAGATATCTATTACCGAAACCCAATTGAAGTAGAAAAATAAAATATCTGAATGTCTGTTTTAAAAGGTAAGCATATTTTACTTGGCATCTCAGCCGGCATTGCTGCTTATAAAACAGCGTTTTTGGTTCGGAATTTTGTGAAGGCCGGTGCGGAAGTCCGCGTAGTGATGACTCCGGCTTCCAAAGAATTTGTAACACCGCTAACCTTGTCCACCTTATCTAAAAATGCGGTTTATTCCGCATTTTATACTGAAGAAGGGGAAAAAGAATGGAACAACCATGTTGACCTGGCTCTTTGGGCCGATTTGATCGTTATTGCACCTGCAACTGCGAACACCTTATCGAAAATGGTTAAAGGTACCTGCGACAACCTTTTGCTTGCGGTGTATCTGTCGGCAAAATCACCTGTGTATTTTGCACCCTCCATGGACCTCGATATGTACCAGCATCCCGCTACACAGGAAAACATCGAAAAATTACAGCAATTCGGAAATATCTTTATTCCGCCCGGTCATGGTGAACTTGCGAGTGGTTTGGTAGGTGAAGGACGTATGGCCGAACCCGAGGAGATCGTATCATTCATAGAAAACGACCTGTTATCGCAATTACCGCTCCGAAATAAAAAAGTGCTGATCACTGCAGGCCCTACCTACGAGGCCATTGATCCGGTGAGGTTTATAGGCAATTATTCTTCCGGGAAGATGGGTTTTGCGCTCGCCGAAGAAGCTGCAATTTTGGGTGCTTCAGTTGTGCTGATCACGGGCCCAACAGCTTTAAAAACCACTGCTTCCCGAATTCACAGGATTGATGTAACCAGTGCAGATGAGATGTACCAGGCTGTTCATCAGCATTTTTCTCAAATGGACATCGCCATTTTTGCGGCAGCTGTTGCAGATTATAAACCCATGGAGGTGGCACCGCAGAAGATCAAGAAAACGGGAGGAAATATGAACATTGCCCTGCAGCCGACTCCGGACATCCTGGCCTCGGCAGGTAAGATCAAGGAGAAACAGTTTTTAGTGGGCTTTGCCTTGGAAACAGACAATGAATTGGTGAATGCACAAGACAAGTTAAAAAGGAAAAACCTGGATATGGTGGTACTCAATTCCCTCAAAGATGAAGGCGCCGGGTTCAGAAAAGACACAAACAAAATAACCCTTATTCATAAAAATGGGCAGCTTGTTCATTTCGAACTGAAAAATAAGGATGCTGTTGCTAAAGATATTTTTATTGAGATCTTAAAAGAAACAAATGAATAAGGTATTTTTCATATTGTTTTTTTTCTTTATATCCATTATATCGGGACAAGAGCTGAATTGTATAGTGAAGATCAATGCGGCTGAAATCGGTGTCTCGAACAGGCAGGTCTTTACAACCATGGAAAATGCCATTTTTGAGTTTATGAATAAAACGAAATGGACGAATATTGCCTTTCAGAATCAGGAGAAGATCGAATGTTCGCTTACCATCAATATACTTGAAAATCCGGAACCTGGGCAGTTTAAAGGGACACTTCAGCTTCAGGTTTCGCGTCCGGTTTATAATTCGGCTTACAAGACCCCCGTGCTGAGCTTCAATGATAACGATATTTCATTTAACTACCTGGAATACCAACCCCTGCAATACAACCGCAACAATTACGAATCCAATCTGGTTTCCCTGTTGACATTTTATGTCTATACCATCCTGGGATATCATGCCGATTCCTTTGCTTTTCAGGGCGGGGAAAACTATTTCAGGGAGGCACAGCTTGTAGTGAATCAGGCCCAGCAGGGCGGAGCGAAAGGCTGGAACCAGATCGACGGAAATTATACACGTTACCGTTTGAATGACGACCTGCTTTCACCGGTTTTTATCAATTACAGAAGGGCAGTGTACACTTACCACCTGTTGGGACTGGACAGGATGGCTGACGATCAGATCGAGGCTAAAAAGGCCATTGCAGGGTCTGTTATTATGTTGGAACAGATCTTTAATGACAGGCCAAATACATTTTTGATCCGGGTTTTTATGGATACAAAAAGTGATGAGATCGTTGATGTATTTTCCGGCGGACCCAATGTAGACACAAGCAAACTGCGTGAGGTTCTATTGAAAATTTTTCCTGCTTTTGAACCAAAATGGCAAAAAATTAAAATTTAAGGCTTTCCAGATTGCCTGATTTTTGTTTAAGTTTGTTGTACAACACCGTTTACAGATTTATTGCTTCCGATAAAAATCAAGATCCTGATGCTCAATACCTTGTTAATAAAAAATTATGCCCTGATCAATTCTATAGAAATTGATTTTGAAAGGGGCCTGAGCACCATAACCGGTGAAACCGGAGCGGGGAAATCAATTCTTTTAGGGGCATTGTCTATGGTTTTGGGTAAGCGGGCCGATACAGCCTCATTAAATGACAAAAATGAGAAATGCATCGTGGAAGCCGGTTTTGATATAGCTGCCTATAACTTGCAATCTTTTTTTGAGAAAGAGGACATCGATTATAACGATAAAACCATTATCAGAAGAGAGATCCTCCCCAATGGCAAATCCAGGGCCTTTATCAATGATACCCCCTGTAATCTTCCAGTTCTCAATGAGCTGAGTGAAAAACTGATCGATATTCACTCACAGCACGAGACCTTACAGCTGGCGGAACAGGCATATCAGTTCTATATTGTTGATGCCCTGGCAAAGAATGAAGACCTGCTCAGGGAATATGCAACAAAGCTTAAAGTATTGAAAATCCTGAGTAATGAACTGGAGTTCATTCAGAAGGAAATAGAACAGGCAAACGCCAATTTTTCCTTTAACAGCTTTATGCTTGAAGAATTGAAGCATGCTGCTCTCAAAGAAGGTGAACTGGAAGTGCTGGAGGAAAATTTAAATAAACTTTCTCATATTGAGGAGATCAGATTGAATTTAATTGATGTTATTCAATTGGGTGATAACGAGGATATTGGAACCATAAATAATTTGTTAAGAACAAAAAACAACCTGGACAAGATCGCTAAGTTCAGCCAGGTGTATCAACAGTTGTCAGACCGTGCCAACAGCCTGTATATTGAGGCCAAAGACTTGCTTGAAGAAATAAAAAGGGAAGCAGATTCTGTTAGCTCTGACCCTAAAGAACTGGAGAAAGTGAATGACAGATTACAAATTATTTACGATCTGTTCAAAAAGCACCAGGTCAATTCAATAGCCGGACTTCAGCAAATTCAGCTCGGCTATGAAGAGCGCGTAAAGGTAACTCTGAATGCGGAAGAACAGCTAGTTGCAAAGAGCTATGAAATTAAGTCACTGGAGGATGAACTGGAGAAAATTTCATCGGCAATATCTGCCCGGAGACAAGCTGCTATTCCCGTATTTCTGGATCAGCTGCATGAAAAACTGACCGGACTTGAAATGGTGAACACCCGCATTCAAATTCGTCTCAAACCACTTGATTATTTTTCTCCAAATGGAAAAGATGAACTGGAAATGCTGATCTCGAGCAATAAGGGTTTAAGCTTTGAAGCAGTGAAAAAAATTGCTTCCGGAGGTGAAATGTCCAGGATCATGCTGGCGATAAAAAATATACTCTCCAATTATTCAAACCTGCCCACCATCATTTTTGATGAGATCGACACGGGTGTATCGGGAGAAGTTTCTAATAAAATTGCTGCGGTGATGAAGCAAATGAGCAAAAATATGCAGGTAATCACCATCACACACCTGCCTCAGATCGCAGCTAAGGGTGATGTGCACTACAAAGTTTTTAAACGTGTTGATAAAGCACTTGTGGAATCAAATATAAAGAGGTTGAACGGGGAGGAGCGCGTTGCTGAACTGGCGGAAATGCTGGGGGGAAAAGAAATTACAAGTTCTGCTGTGGCCCATGCCAGGCAGCTTCTTTCTTAAAAAGCACATTTGTTAAAATAATCCTGTAATTTTGTATTTTAGGCAAACATTAAGTCAAATTTTAAACACAAGATATGTACAACTTATTAAAAGGTAAAAAGGGGATTATTTTTGGAGCTTTGGACAGTAACTCAATAGCCTGGAAGGTGGCTGAAAGAGCCCATGAAGAGGGGGCGGTTTTTGTTCTGACGAATGCACCAATTGCAATGAGAATGGGTGAGATCAATGAACTCGCAAAAAAAACAAATTCACAGGTAATCCCGGCCGACGCAACTTCTATGGAGGACCTGGAAAATCTGGTTGAGAAATCACTGGAAATACTGGGAGGCAAAATTGATTTTGTACTGCATTCCATCGGCATGTCCGTCAATGTGAGGAAAGGTTTGCATTATACAAATTCAAATTATGAATTTACGGCAAAAGGATGGGATGTTTCAGCACTTTCTTTCCACAGGGTCATGAATGTATTGTACAATAAAAAGGCGATGAATGAATGGGGTTCCATTGTGGCTTTATCATATATGGCAGCACAAAGGGTGTTTCCTGATTACAATGATATGGCTGATAACAAAGCCTATCTCGAATCTGTTGCGCGCAGTTTCGGGTATTTCTTTGGAAGAGATTATAAAGTTCGTGTAAATACGATTTCACAATCACCTACGCCAACTACAGCCGGCACCGGAGTTAAAGGATTCGGTGGTTTTCTGGCCTATGCCGAAAAGATGTCTCCTTTAGGAAATGCCACTGCCCTGGAATGTGCTGATTATACGATCACACTTTTTTCCGATCTGACAAAAAAAGTGACACTCCAGAATCTCTTCCATGACGGCGGTTTCTCAAATATGGGAATCAGCGATGTGATCATGGAAAATTTTAATAAAGAATAAACAAGAAGGCTTCACTGAAGCCTTTTTTTATAATCATCTTTTCGTTTAATGAATTTTTCAATCATCATTCCTGTTTTTGACCGCCCGGATGAACTGGAAGAACTCTTGCAGAGCATCGTGGATCAGGGTAATTTGAATAAACCGGAAGTTGTTGTTGTTGAAGATGGTTCGGCACTTTCATCTGCAAAAGTTGTAAAAAAATTTGAAGGTGTACTCAATATAAAGTACCTGGAAAAGGAGAATTCGGGTCCGGGCCTTTCGAGAAATTATGGCATGAGCAGGGCAAAGGGAGACTACTTTATTATTCTCGATTCGGATTGTCTGTTATCAGACCATTATCTGGATGAGGTTGCTAAAGGTCTGGAAATGAGATACACGGATGCTTTTGGCGGACCTGATGAAGCCCATCCTTCATTTACGCTGATCCAGAAAGCGATCAGTTATGCCATGACCTCATTCCTGAGTACCGGAGGGCTTAGAAATAGCGAAAGCGAAAAGAAAAAATTTCAGCTCAGAAGTTTTAACATGGGTATTTCCAAAGAAACTTTTATTAAAACCAAGGGTTTCGCAGCCCAGCGTTTTGGGGAGGATATTGAATTTACCAACCGTTTGTGGTCTGCCGGTTTAACGACGCAATTTCTTCCCAAAGCCTTGGTATACCACAAGAGAAGGACGAGCTGGGATAAGTTTTTTAAGCAGGTATATAATTTTGGAGCTGCAAGACCGGTACTTGGGGCTATGTATCCCAAAATGAAAGGCTTAACCTATTGGTTTCCTTCCCTTTTTATAATATTATTTATCATTGCCGTTCTTATACTTGTCTTTGGATACCATTTGCCTTTTTTTCTTTTTCTGTTATATTTTGCCCTTGTTTTTTTAGATGCTAGCCTGAAAGGCAAAGGTGTCATGCAGGGCCTGGCAAGTGTTTTTGCTGTTTTTATACAATTTTTCGGATACGGTTTGGGGTTTTTAACTTCTGTAATAAAGCTCAGGATCCTGGGTAAAAGTACAAAAGAAACCTTTCCCGCAATGTTTAATGATTAATGATGAAAGGGCAGGTACATACAGATTTCAGGATCAATGGAGTGCCTTGTGCGGATTCAGAGCAGGTCAGGGTTTTGAAACCATTATTCGATAACGATACAGCCATTTTTTTAGAGCAGTGGTTCTCCAAATCTCAGGAAATAAAGGTGATGACTTCAGGCTCGACCGGAAACCCGAAAGAAATTGAGCTGGGAAAAACACAAATGCTTGATTCGGCTCGAGCAACCGGAAAGTTCTTTGGTCTGTTTGCAGGAACCAAAGCATTGTTGTGTTTACCGACCAAATATATTGCCGGAAAAATGATGCTGGTCAGGGCGATGGTACTGGGTTGGGAGCTCGATATAGTGGAGCCGGTTTCGAATCCGTTAAAAGGATTAAAATCAAGTTATGATTTTGCAGCCATGGTGCCGCTGCAGCTCGAGAATTCCATTGAGGACCTGCATAAAATAAAAACCCTGATCGTAGGTGGTGCTGCTGTTTCTGTTCCGTTGGCAGCGAGGATAAAAAGTGTGGAGACTAAGGTATTTGCCACTTACGGTATGACCGAAACCATCACACATATAGCCGTGAAACCATTGAACGATGCCGCACGCATGGGATTTAAAGAAAAATACATGGGAGATACGCGAAATGATTTTTTTGTACTGCCTCAGGTAGAAATTTCAAAGGACCACAGAGATTGTCTGGTAATTGATGCAAAAAAAATTACAAAAACACCGGTTATTACGAATGATATCGTTGAAATAACCGGTAAAAACACCTTCAGATTGCTCGGGAGAATTGATCATGTAATTAATTCCGGCGGGATAAAGCTGTATCCGGAAATGCTGGAAGAGAAAATTCAAAATTTGCTGGAACAGCCATATTTTTTTACCTCCTTACCGGATGACGTACTCGGGGAAAAGCTTGTACTTGTAATCGAGGGAAAAAAGAAAATCGAAAGAGGTGACCTCCAACCCTTTCTGGACAAATATGAATTACCGGGAGAAATTATTACGCTGGAACAATTTTCTTATACCGAGAACAATAAGATAAACAGGATAATGACCAGAAATCGGATCCCTGCTAATCGACAGTAATCGATGTACTCAAACTCACTGGTTTGCTGTATTAGTAAATCCTTCCTCCGAAATTTTAAAATCACCGGATTTTCTGGTAAATCGGCGCATATTTTTTAACCGGCTAAATATAAAGTACAAAAAAGAGGTGATCCATGAATTCATAAACCACCCCTTTAAACTGAGCAAACAGGCTATCAGGCCTCATCCATCAATACCCATACCCCGCTGCTAATCAATGGGATGGCTTGTTTGAATTTCAGTGACTGACTTTGGCCGTTATTGATATTTTTAATGGTAACCTTTTCATTTCTGCCAATTTTGCGCTCTGTGCGAACAATGGTTTCCGTGATCTGAGGTTGCTGTGTTTGATTTACCTGAGATTCTCTGCCGGAATTTTCAAAATCGGGTTTTGACAACTGTACCTTTTCCCGAACCTGTTCTTTGGCTTGAGATACCTGCTGCGGACTCTTGCTCGGCAGGGCACCTTTAAACAAAAAGGAAAGTACCTCTTTGTTTACTGTATCAAGCATTTTTTTGAATAATTCAAAAGCTTCGAATTTATAGATCAACAAGGGATCTTTCTGCTCATAGGTTGCGTTCTGAACAGATTGTTTCAGATCATCCATTTGTCTCAAATGGTTTTTCCAGGCATCGTCAATAATGGCAAGTGTTACATTTTTTTCAAAATCCACCATCAGTTGCTTGCCCTGGGTATCATAAGCTTCTTTTAAATTGGTCACGATCTGCAAGGTTTTTATCCCATCAGTAAATGGAACCATGATCCTTTCATAGCGATTCCCCTGATTTTCAAATACATCCTTGATTACAGGAAAGGCAGAAATTGCATTGAGTTCAATTCTGGTGTGATAATGGCTATAAACAATATCGTAAAGCTCATTGATCAGGGATTGTTCATCCTTGGCAGCAAATTCTTCTTTGGTAAAAGGAGAAGTAGAAGAGGAGAAGCGGATCAATTCAAATTCAAAATTAGAATAATCATTGCTTGCTTTATTTTCCCTGACGATGGCCTCACAGGTATCATAGATCATATTGGCAATGTCCAGCTGCAGCCTTTCACCATAGAGCGCGTGTCTTCTTCTTTTGTAGACAACTTCCCGCTGAGAATTCATGATATCATCATATTCCAGCAGACGTTTGCGTATGCCGAAGTTATTTTCTTCCACTTTTTTCTGAGCCCTTTCAATGGATTTCGAGATCATGGAATGCTGAATGACTTCTCCTTCCTTCAAGCCCATTTTATCCATCATTTTTGCTATTCTTTCGGAACCGAACAAACGCATCAGGTTATCTTCCAGAGACACATAGAATTGTGAAGTTCCCGGATCTCCCTGTCGGCCCGCCCTACCGCGCAACTGTCTGTCGACCCTTCTGGAATCATGGCGTTCTGTACCTATGATGGCTAGTCCACCTGCTTTTTTGACCTCGGCAGATAGCTTGATATCTGTTCCACGACCCGCCATATTTGTGGCGATGGTTACAACGCCCGGTTGTCCTGCGTAGGCAACGATATCAGCTTCTTTTTTATGCAATTTTGCATTCAGTACATTGTGCTCAATTTTTCTGATGGAAAGCATTCTCGAGAGCAATTCCGAAATTTCTACCGAAGTAGTGCCGACCAGTACCGGTCTTTTGTTGTTTACCAGATTTACAATTTCTTCAATTACCGCATTGTATTTTTCGCGTTTGGTCTTATAAATAAGATCCTCACGGTCATCTCTGATCAAAGGAACGTTAGTTGGAATTTCAACCACGTCCAGTTTGTAGATCTGCCACAGTTCACCTGCCTCTGTCACCGCTGTACCAGTCATACCGGCTAATTTTCGGTACATCCTGAAGTAGTTCTGCAAGGTGATGGTCGCATAGGTTTGGGTAGCAGCCTCGATCTTTACATTTTCCTTGGCTTCGATAGCCTGATGCAGGCCATCGCTGTAACGGCGGCCTTCCATGATACGTCCGGTTTGTTCATCAACAATTTTGATCTGACCTTCTATGATGACGTATTCAACATCTTTTTCAAAAAGTGTATAGGCCTTTAAAAGTTGATTTAGGGTGTGAATTCTTTCGCTTTTTATGCTAAAATCCCTGTAAAGATCTTCCTTGGCTTTTACTTTATCTTCAATGACTATATCTGAGGCATCTATCTTTGAAATTTCCATTCCGATATCAGGCAATACAAAGAAGTGATCTTCCATATTCGTTCCTCCCAAAAAGGCAATTCCTTTATCAGTAAGATCGATCGAGTTGTTCTTTTCTTCAATGACAAAATAAAGTTCCTGGTCTATTTTAGGCATTTCGCGGTTGTTATCCTGCATATAGAAATTTTCTGTTTTTTGCAGCAACTGTTTAATACCTTCCTGGCTTAAAAATTTGATGAGTGCCTTGTTCTTTGGCAGCCCTCTGAAAACCCTGTACAATAAAAAACCGCCTTCCTTTGTATTTCCTTCAGCGATCAATTTTTTGGCTTCAGCCAAAATACCGGTCAGGTATTTGTTTTGCAGGTTTACTATTTCTTCTACTTTTGGTTTTAGTTCACTGAACTCATGCCTGTCGCCATGCAAGGTTGCACCTGAAATGATCAGCGGGGTTCTGGCATCGTCGATCAGTACAGAGTCCACCTCATCGATAATAGCATAGTGATGAGGCCGCTGTACCAGATCGGTTGGTGTGTGAGACATATTGTCTCTCAAATAGTCGAAACCAAATTCGTTGTTGGTGCCATAGGTGATATCCGCATTATACGCATTTCTCCTGGCAACAGAGTTTGGCTGGTGCAGGTCAATACAGTCTATGGTAAGGCCGTGGAACTCAAAAATGGGGCCCATCCAGGCGGCGTCCCTTTTGGCCAGGTAATCGTTTACAGTAACAACGTGAACCCCTTTTCCGGCCAGTGCATTCAGGTATATGGGCAAGGTTGCCACCAGAGTTTTTCCTTCACCTGTCATCATCTCGGTAATTTTTCCCTGGTGCAGTACGGCTCCACCGATCAACTGAACGTCGTAATGGATCATGTCCCAGACTATCGGCTTTCCGGCAGCATCCCAGGAATTGCTCCAGAGGGCTTTGTCACCTTCCAGGCTTACATAGGATTTTTTACCCGACAACTCCCTGTCGAACGGCGTTGCATTCACCGCAAGGGTACTGTTATGATAAAATCTTCTGGCAGTTTCCCTTATCAGGGCAAAGGCCTCAGCCTGAATTTCATTTAAGACCTTTTCGGTAGTTTCGTATACCTCGTTTTCAAGGGAATCAATTTCCTTATAAATTTCCTCTTTTCTGTCGATACCGGCAGTTTCAACTTCGCTTTTCAAAATTCCAATTTGATCTTCCAGCACCTGCCTGGCCTCCTTGATTTTTTGTTTGAACTGATGTGTTTTATCGCGAAGCCCATCGAGAGACATGTTTTCAAATTGTTTGTTGAAGGAATTTACTTCATTGACAATAGGCTGTAATTGTTTCAGGTCTTTTTTTCTTTTGTCACCAACAAAGACGCTGAGAATTGAATTTAATAAACTCATTTTATATAAAATAAATGATTAGGTATTTTTTGATTATGGTGGGTCAAAATTAAGCAAAAAAAAAGCCTCTTATGAGACTTTTTAATTTTTAGTATTCATCCTCGTTCCAAAGATAATCTTCATCTGACGGGTAGTCTTCCCAAATTTCCTGAATAGTCTCGTAAATTTCACCTTCATCTTCAATTGATTGCAAATTCTCAACTACTTCTAATGGAGCACCGGCTCTGATAGCATAATCAATAAGTTCATCTTTGGTTGCAGGCCATGGAGCATCGCTTAAATAAGATGCCAATTCTAAAGTCCAATACATAATTTTGGTTTTTTTGCAAAAGTAATTTTATTAAACAAATAAGCAAATTTTTTGATGCTTTTTTTTTTACATAATTTAAACTTGTAAAGAACGTGTTGTTTTTAAAGATACTACTTTGAATTCCAAGGTATTTCTTTCAGTTGAAAATCAAAGTTCAATTTTCGTGCCAGGACAAAAAGGTAATCGGACAAGCGGTTGGTATAGACGATGATATCCGCATTAACAGGTTCATCCTGATGCAGTTGGACTATGATCCTTTCAGCACGCCGGCAGACGGTCCGTGCGATATGACAAAATGACACAACACTGTTCCCTCCGGGCAATATAAAATGTGTCATTGCGGGTAAAATCTCATTCATTTCATCGATCCAGTGTTCCAGTTGTTCGGTGTTTTTTTGTCCGATCTTCTCGATGCCGAGCCGGTCCTTCCCGCTTTTCAGTTTTTCTTTATCCTGCGGTGTAGCAAGCATAGCGCCAATGGTAAACAGTTCAGATTGAATTTGTATTAAATTTTCCTTCAGGCCGGATGAAATATCCTGCGAGCGAATGAGTCCAATATAGCTGTTCAATTCGTCTATGGTGCCATACGCATCGAGACGGATATTGAATTTCTTTACCCTTTCTCCTCCAAAAAGAGAAGTTTCGCCGCGATCACCTGTTTTTGTGTATATCTTCATGAATTTGAATTGCTGATTAAAATTTTTTTCAAAGGTAGTTAATAAATCACTTTTTTTTAATCAGGGCCTTAATATGAAATCTTGTTTCACCTGTTCGCTTCTAAAAAATACCAGTCCCCACTGAAAGGTATCAATGGATACAGTTACCCTGGGATTTTCTTTGATCAGTTTCCAGGTTT
>Ga0209391_10000424_pt1 | contig 19692 bp, 16 predicted proteins | sample PPLLak3March2015_FD_187246 | JGI IMG/M metagenome (GOLD analysis project Ga0209391, IMG submission 187246) | Freshwater sediment microbial communities from Prairie Pothole Lake near Jamestown, North Dakota, USA - PPLs Lake P7 Core (1) Depth... | ecosystem: Environmental > Aquatic > Freshwater >...
TGACTCTTAATCAACGCAGCTCACGGCGGTTTGGTAACTACTTCTGGAAGTCGTCACCGGAGGGCCTACCTCCATCTTTCCCACAGTTACGAGCAAAATTATCCTGCTCTCGTGGCACACCAGAACCGGACGTGAACGTCTCCGCTCATCCGGCTCCTATCGTCCTGCCGTCGCATACAGCATTTTCCAATGAGCAAACAGATTCGGCAGTTTCCGCGCAATGCAATTCAACCACTGTGCTGCTCTTCTTTTATGATGCCGTAAGCGTTTATATTTTCGCGTCGCCCAAATAACTAAGTGCCGCTCAAGACATTTCAGGATCGGATAAGCAGCGGAAATATCATCTACCCGTTCGGTTCTCGTTATGTGTATTGATGTTTCCATGGCGGCAAAATAAAATATTCTGCCATAATTTCACGAATCTTGGGTAAAATTGAGCGAACGGTGAGTTTTAAGTAGCTGGTATTTTAAATGAGAAACTCACACCTCCTCTTCCACTGCATTACTTTAAATAACATAGAGAAATTACATTGAGTACTTTAACCAAGCTTGTACTCGGTATGATGGGGCAGTTGCGACCCAAACCAATCAGGGGGAATTCGACAAGTTCGATCGTACTGCCTCCGCCTCAGAGACAGGGAGGACTCCCTCTTATGGAAGCCTTGGAGAAGCGTCACTCGACGCGTGAGTTCGCCCCCGATGATTTATTCTTACCGCTACTTTCCAACTTGCTTTGGGCAGCCTATGGCGTCAATCGTGCCGATGGCGGGCGTACGGCACCCTCGGCGCTAAATGCACAAGAGATCGACATTTATGTGGCTCTGCCTGAAGGGGCGTATCTTTATGACCATGAATCTAATGCGCTAAATCTGGTTGTTGGGAGCGACCTTAGGCGTGTGACTGGCTATCAGGATTTTGTCGATGAAGCGCCGCTGGATTTGGTTTACGTAGCCGATCACGCGCGCATGGCGATGGTGCCGGTAGCTTAACGCGAATCCTATGCTTCAGCGGCGGCGGGGGCTATTGCTCAAAACGTCTATTTATTCTCCGCCAGTACTGGCCTCTGCACAGTGATTCGCGCGTGGATCGACCGCACCGCAGTTGCCGATGCGTTGGGACTGTCCCATGATCAACAAGTTTTGTTGTCACAGACAGTGGGATACCCCAAGAACAATTCTGAAGCTTATTTGAAACCATGATACCGTCATGGGAAGACTTTGATCACCCGGAATGATTCGTAACGTATATCCATTTTCACCGTAAATCCATTCAAGAATGCAGTCCAGGTCCAGAACAAGTTCGATAAGGCCGTGGACCCCCACCTAATGAGGTACAAAACATAAATATAAGATGCAACAAAAACAAGTCAGCCCGCTCACCATAGCAAGTTATCTTGATACCTTCTGTCTACTGTTGCGTTATGCTTAGCATCGCTTACACAAAACGCCGGCGCCGCATCACAGGGATGGCAGCAAGAGCAACAGGGTCGTCTGGAAGCGCCGGTGTTCCTTAATGCGCGAGCTCAATCCTTGAGTCGCGACAGGGTCACCTATCTTTTGGCAAAGTATAGTGCAGCCTTACGTTTATGAAAATTTGCGACAAAACCCTCAACGTAAACCTTTCTAAAATTATCCTTATCTTCATCTAATTTTAATCAAACCTACACGTTTCCTCTCATCTGGTTTATGTAACCTTTACGCAGTCGTAGCGACCTGTGCACAAAGAACCGCATCGTTGGAGAATGATCCGCTTCCTTCGACATAGCATCCTACGGCGCTAAAACTTTATGATGCCAATGCAAGTAATCAACAAATAATCACAGGGGAGTTTTATTATGCATCACATTGAAACACTCAACAAAATTCTGAAAGATGAATTATCAGCAACGGAAATGTATCATCAGGCGTTGGATAAACTTCGTGATGATGTCGGACTGGACGAATCAGAGTCGTTAAGGCCAATTTATGAAAATCATAAAGATGTGATTTTCAGGTTACAGGCACTAATCATTCGACTGGGAGGAACTCCCTGTGAGGTCTCAGAAGCCAGGGGAACTTAGGCGAAAATAATCCAGGTTGGAAGTTTTTTTACAAGCCTTACCAACTTGCCACGCACGATTATCAACACCCCCCAGAATCGGCGCGACCTTGTTCAACAGTCACGAGCAATCTATAGACAAGCTGCTGAAGCAGGCGGATATTGCCATGTATCAAGCCAAGAATTCAGGCCGTAATGCTCTGCGCTTCTTCGATCCGCAGATGCAGGCCCGCATCTCTGCCCGAGTCAAACTGGAAGCGGGTTTGCGCTTGACATTGGCAGAAAACCAATTAAAGCTCTATTATCAGCCACAAGTTTGTCATAGGCGCTGAGGTTTTGATCCGTTGGTATCATCCATTACGTGGATTGGTATCGCCAACGAATTTCATTCCGCTTGAAAAATCAGAAGAGCGGACCATATGCACGAATCATCAACAGTTCTTTGAAGGATAACATTATCGGGATGTATGGCAAAGTCTCAAAGAGTTATTTACCTGTAATACGGCGTTGATTTCGTACCCTGTATCAGCTTTAGAATCAATCAGTGAAGTCCTGGGAAAAATCAATAAACATTGATTTATAAAATAGGCGTCAATTGTTTGGGAATATTGGAACACAAAAAATGTAAAGCATTGCACACTGTTTTACAGAGTAATGATATGATTCCAACTTGACCGAAAATTATACGCTTCTAACGCAGACTTTTATCTGTTTAGCAAAAGGTTTTTTTATGAGCTCTAAAACCATAGTTAAGAAAAAACTATTTCTCCTCATCATTTTTATTTTCATCGTTACTGGCTGCATGTTTCAAAAGCCGGACTATGTGAAAGCGATAACCGCGACTGAATTAAGCCGAATTATGCAAAATGAGGATATATTCCTGGTTGACGTTCACACGCCCGAACAACAGCATATAAAAGGCACTGACCTTTTTATTCCCTACAACGAAATCGAGAAATACAAAGATAAACTTCCCAAAAATAAAAATACAGCTATCTATTTATATTGCGAAGGTGGCCCTATGGGCAATGCAGCGGCAAGGTCTCTTTATGAATTAGGTTATCGTAACTTATTCAATCTTGAGGGAGGAGCAAATGCCTGGCGAAAAACAGGTCTTGATTTTGAGTAGACAAATGCACTTTCCAGAACACCCGATCAACGCGAAAAAATTTAATCATTAAATTATCTGTCTTGTGCGCCGACTGTCCAGAAGAGTATAAGTTTAATTATGACCATAGTTTATTTTAAGAAATGATATTGCCAAGAATCGCTGTTCTTGCATCAGATGAAGGCACTACCTTACAATCCATAATGGAGACGTGTAATATAGTGCTTGTTATTTCAAATAATCGTGATTCAGGCGCCTTACGCATGGCAAGGCAATTTGGCGGGCCTGGCATTGTTGTTGGAGAAACAGAGCAACTATAAACACCAAGATTAGTGCGTAATAAAAATTCACCTTGCCTGTAGCCCCGGGATAAGGTCGCGCTCAAATATGGTTAATGAGGCGAACAGATTAAAGCTTATGCAGCCTTTTAGTCGTGGTGTTGTCAATGGAATCGTACAGGCTTTGTCGGGCAATCTTACAAATAATGTGGGCTCATTCTCATTACATAGCTTTTTATTGCGGCGGGATAGGTGTTGTCGGGTATTTATAATATCGGGTTGCGCTATCGTTTCTATCAGACGTAGTGATTTTTTCAGAAACTAACGGTTTAGTATTTTTAGTCAATGCTACATTAATCTGAGGTTTGGTCACTTTAACCTTCGGCTTGGTTACTATAACAGCCGCCTCTTTAACCTGAGGCTTAGTCACTTTTGCAACTGCTTCTTTAACTTGCGGCTTAGTCACTTTAGCAGTCACCTCTTTAACCTGAGGCTTAGTTATTATAGCTGCAACCTCTTTAATCTGGGGCTTAGTCACTTTAACAGTTGCCTCTTTAACCAGCGACTTAGTCACTTTAGCAGCCGCTTCTTTAACCTGGGGCTTATTTACTATAGCAGCAGCTTCTTTAACCTGTGGTTTGGTTACTTTAGCTGCGGCCTCTTTAACCAAGGGCTTAGTCACTACAACAGTTGCCTCTTTAATCAGCGGCTTAATCTTTTTGGTAGTTGTAACTTCAACGATTGGCTTAACCTTTTCAGTATTTGTTTCTTTAATGACTGGCTTCAAATTTTCAGCAATAATCACGTCTGCTACAGGTTTAGTCATTTCATTAACACGCGGTGTATTATTGATCAAAGGTGATAATGTCGGCTTCAGAAACTTGACTATTTGTACAGGTAATGAACTGGTAAAGTGATAATTTCCGGCATTATCGCCCTGAACATAGGCAGTAATTACACCAAAAAATCGATCTCCCAGGAAAAATGTAAATACCGCGGCACGACTGATGAATTTCGATTCAATCCGATGATCTCCGGTTCCGGTTTTCCCTCCTACAACCAGTGGCTTACCCTCAGCATCGGTGTAAATACCATTGAGACGACCTGCCGTTCCACCATCTACCACGCCAATCATCGCTCCCCGCGCAACTTTAGCGATTTCTGGAGCAAATATACGTTTGCCTTGATCCGGCGTCTTGTTCATTATGGTTTCATAAGGAGTTCCCTGGGCGTAGTGCAAACTCTCAAACCTTACAATGGGTAATTTTATGCCGTCATTTAACAAAATACCTGTGAGTTCTGCCAAAGCAGCAGGTCTATCGCCTGATGCGCCTATGGATGTTGCATAAGAAGAAGTTAATGCACCGAATGGATAGCCCACACGTTTCCAGGCGCGATGTATTTCTTTAAAAGCCTCTGTTTCCAGCAATGTCATTATGCGCTGTTGTTGAGCGACTTTTCTATTGTTCTTAAACAGCCAACGGTAAACTTGCTGACGTTGTTCGGCACTGGCCGCCATCACTTCGTCGTGCGTGGCTTTGGGGTGTTGGGCAAGATAGCCAACCAGCCATAACTCCAGTGGGTGAATCTTGGTGATATAGCCCTGATCCTGTAAATCAAATTTTTCTATCGAATATTTATCGTACAGTTCGTATATGTCCTCATTATCCAGTTCAGCTTTGGGTAAATGCGCATTAAGATAAGCGCTGAGCGCCATCTCGTCATGATCCGGATAAACCGCCCGATAAAGCATGGTTAGCCGGGAAGGTTTGGCATACACTCTTTTGGTAAGCATATCCAGCGATTCTTCGGCACTCTTGCCCTTGTACCTTGCATAGTATTTATTCAAATAAGTGGTTCCTTCCTTGTCTGCAAAACGTTGTAGGTATTCTTCGCGTTTTGGATCATCCGGGCTTTCAAGCCAACGCGCTATCCCTTCCGGTTTGTAGAGATGATGATAAACAATGTCACGCATCAAGCGAATAAAAACCAGATTCACGGAATCACGCAAAGCATGTCGTACCGACATGATTTTACCATTATCGTCTTTGTTAAAATTATTAAAATAATGAAGACCGCCGCCAGTAAAAAAGTACTCACCAGGACTCGCTGAATATCGTCTATCCAGAGCCTGATTAAGCAAATCCTCCAAGCTGATTTTGGGTGTTACTTTTAACTGTTCAATCACCCATGCAGATAAATAATCACGGGGATGTAATTCAATCTGATTGAGTTCCTGTGCAGGACGATCTTTATACTGAGTATAGATATCGGTAATCAATTCCAAATAATGGACCATCGTCCGAAGTTTAGAGGTGGAGCCCAGATCCAGCCGTATACCTTCGTTTATATCAAGGGGCTGATCGTAATTATCGGTCTGCACACGCAGAAGATTACCCGCTTTGCCCCGTTCAAATAACATCAGACTATAGACGATGGGAGCAAGATCAGTGTTTTCATTAAGCATCCTGAAGCCAAGTATACCCGCATTACGGGCTTCATTTGGTTGGCTTAGCAGCCTAAGGGCGTTGGTAACTGCTTGTTGGGTGCTGTAGTCAAGAGTCGTTTTAACGGTTAAATCAAGGCGATCCAGATCATAATTGGACTTTACACCCAGAGCCTTGGCAAGGCGCGTACGCAATACATTTTGCGTCTTTTTTTCCGCCATAAATTTGGCGGGTCCAGCGACTGTCGTGGAAGGACGGACGGTAGACACTTTTAGGGCCGCATCTCTCAGTGCTGATGAAATGACGCCTTGATCGGCCATTAACCGCAAATAACTGTTGGCAAGATTCTGTAGCGCGTCGTACCCCCGACCTAGCAGATAGGTTGGTCTTCTCTGCGACAGCAATATGCTTAATACCTGCCGGTAAGCCTGCGCCTGTTCGGGGGTAACTTGTTCATGCGACTTGAGCGCGTCCGGACTGAGCAACTTATTGACCTCTGCAAAATCAGCGCCGAACCAGGCCGACAAGCCATCACCCAAACCATGAATTTCACCTATTTTTGGGGTGGCTGCTAGAGGCATGGTATTCAGATAAGAAAGAGCTATCTCCTGCCTCATTTCCCGTGTATCCGGTCCCATCATGTAGGCACGAACGGATGCCGTGCCCATTTGGCGAAACTTATCCACAATCGAATTCGTGTATCCTCCCTTCGAGTGACGATACTTTTCCAACTGGGTTGCCAAAGTGCTACCGCCCGGTACAGCGCTGGTAACGCCGAGTTTATGAGCCATTAATTGTAATCCGGCAAACCCCAAACGATCCCATTCAATCGCGGGATTAACAGTGGCGTACTCTTCCTTGAGTAACTCCCGGTTCTCTATGAAAAGCAATGTATTTAGAACCACCGGAGGTATAGCCTTAAAATTTGGGTAGCCATAAGCAGGATAAACAGCATTAAAGACGACCTGATCGGATTTATCTGAAATGCGGAGTCCAGCCTGGGTTTTCTCGTGGTAAATGTTGAACAAGCCATAATCAGCCAGTTCATTCATCATCGGCGAAAAAGCAGCCTGCGAGGTAATGCTAAAGCCTGAATTCTCTAATCGCTTAATGACCTCCGGTAATAGTGTATAACCTAGCCTTTCATCGTAGGGGCCATACTCCGGGTAACGTATCGATGTACTGGGTCCGGGAGCCAGTTTAAAACTCAACTGTTCGCTTATTGCAGAAAGATAGCGTGCTTGAAACTTCGAAGTTTGAACTTCTTCTCGTACAAGTTTGGCAATAACGAATCCAATTATGAGCAATAGGGCGACAATGTACACCGCCAAAAGTCGGTGAATGACTCGACTACGCATCTGCATAACTAATCAATTCCATTAATACATAAGAACAACTGACTGGAGTTGCCCGGAAATTCTATCTTCAACATTTATCTCAAAGTATTTGTTTTATTCTGGATCGGAGTTTCAGCCAACAAGCTCTGTATAAAAGAACATGATGTTTTAAATTTAGTAAATAGCAAATGATTATAGCAAATAATAACGATAATTTTGAGTAGGCATTAGTTTTTCGGTCCTTTCCAAGTTCCAAACCAGATGTTTTGATAATGTTTAGCACTGCACATCACATTGTCTGTGCCATAAAAATCTGTAATAGCAATAAATGAGTTTCATTTATTGGTTTTTCAGGATTTTTCATTACGAGATCTTAGTGGCTATTTTTTTCAGCTTCTACGATCATAAACATTCGATATAGTTCATTCACACTTAAATTTGGAAATAATAGATTAGATGACATAGACTCTAAATCGAAAACTCAACCACGTATCCCGAGAACTTACGGATGTTAATAACTCCCGTATCCAGCAACAGATACTGACCTTTAATGCCATGCAGAACACCTGATACTTCAGGATTCTTATCAAAGTTAAACGATTTGATCTTTACAGGATAACTGTCTACCGGAAAATGTATGTCCACGATTGACTCTTCGGTTAAAAATTCGATAGTCTGTTGACCAAAATGCCGGGCAATTTCAGTCAGCTCGGCTTTACATATAGTCACTAATTCATCTCGTTTTGCAGCCAAATCTATAGACTCTCCATGATTTTTAAGCATTTGCTGCCAACTGGTTTTATCACTGACGTGTCTGGCACACACGACCTCGATCAATCCAGCTGCATACCGAGATTGTACTTTATATATCGGTAATGCCTGCACTGCGCCTTGATCTATCCAACGTGTCGGAATTTGTGTTTTTCGCGTAATACCAACTTTAATGCCGCTGGAGTTGGCGAGATAAACAATTTGCGGCTGAAAGCAGAATGTCTCGCCCCAGGCCGGCTCTCTACAGGTACCGGCTTCATAGTGACAAGTTTCCGGCTTCATAATACACATATCACATTGAGCTAATGAGATAAAACAAGGGTAGCAATAACCCTGATTAAAACTTTTTTTAATCGATCTGTTGCAATGTACACAAAAAATATGACCGGTATACGTCAGATTGATTGCCTTGCCGATCAATGGATTCAAAGCGATGCTCTGATCGCCTAACGGTAGATCGTATTGAACCGGGCTATTTAGGCGGGTATGCATTTTTTTTAATTGTCCCTGCATTCAGGCATTCCTCTAAGATGCTAATAACAGCAACTATAATGGCTCGATTACGGTTATATTCCACAAAGTCATTCAGCTGATGGCGATCCAGCTGATTAACTTATTCTCTCACTGGTTTCTTATCCAGCTTTCTTTGTAACGTGCGTCTATGCATGTTCAATGCTCTGGCGGCCGCTGAAATATTACCATCATGTTGCATCAGTACTTTCTGCAGATGCTCCCATTCCAGCCGCTTTACCGATAACGGATTCTCACTAATCAAAACAGATGAGTCGCCTTCATTTTTATTCAGAGCACTAACAATTTCATCCGCATTAGCAGGCTTGGTTAAATAATGTGTGGCCCCGAGCTTTATAGCCTCAACCGCTGTGGCAATACTGGCAAAGCCGGTCAGCATAACAATTTGAGTATTGTCATCTAAAGAAATCAGTTTTTTAACCAGTTCCAGGCCGGATTCATAACCGATACGTAAATCAATCACTGCATATTCCGGGAGATTGTGTTCGGCAAGTGTAATTCCATCCGTTACATTGGTAGCGACCAACACCTCATAATTCCTTTTTTCCAGCGCGGATTTCAATACACTGCAAAAAGTTTCATCGTCATCCACGAGCAACAGGCGTGGTTTATCCATTTCCTGGGTTATCATTATAAGTCTCTGTATTTAGAAGGGGTAAAGTGATTTCTACACAGGCACCACCTGAATTACTATTATAAAGATTAATTTTACCGCCTAAACGATTGATCGTGGAATAGGTTAAAAATAATCCGACACCCAAGCCGCGTTTTTTGCTAACAACCGGTTGTTTACCGGCAAATTCGACTAACTCCGGAGGAAAGCCTGGACCAAAGTCCCGAATCTTGATAGTTATATAATCCAAATCCCAGGTTGCGTGAAATTCTATACCTAATTCAGTCGGAGACGCTTCGGCAGCGTTATTTAAAATATTAATAATTGAATGCGTCAACGTGCGTTCGGCAATAATTTTTGCTTCTGTAGCAACATTCGGATCGATAATAAAGTTTAGCTTTACGCCAGGCTTGTGTGTGCGCCATTGTTTAATCACATCATCAATATAATCAGTCAAAAGTATCACGCCTCCGGATTCGGCCCGCATTTCACCTGCAGACGCCGACATCACTGATAGAGCTTCCTTGCATCGGTTAATCTGTTGCTGCATGATCAACATTTTTTCGAATAAATCAGGGTAGCGGTGACTCGGATACTCCTGTTCCAGCTCGTGAGCCACTATCGCAATAGTGCCTAACGGCGTTCCCATGTCGTGAGCCGCGCTGGCCGCTAAGGTACCCAACGCTATAACCCGCTCATCCCTTAACGCATTTTCTCTGGCTTCAGCGAGACTTCGCTCCTGATCTCTTAGTGTTTTGGCCAGTTCAACAACAAAAAATGCGACTAAACCGGCGCTAAATACAAAACCAAACCACATCCCAAACATGTGTAAACTGAAATAACTTTTGTCATTCATAATATGAGCATGTTGCAGCATTTGATAATTCTCGATATCTGAATGCAGCAGCGGCGCCGGATCCGGCATATGAGGCTCTATGGATGGTAATGGAATATTAAAAGCAATCAACATTGTATAAAGGGATGTAGTTAAAATTACCATATACCAGGCATAAGCCTGGGGCAACATGATAGCTGTAATAATGAGGGGTAACAGGAATACCCAAGTGATTGGATTTGAAGCGCCTCCAGTCAAATACAACAATACTGCGATGGCAAAAACATCAATTGATATCTGTGTGAAAATTTCCGGCTCAGTAACAGGATCATCAGTCTCCAGGCGCATTGAAGTATAAAGATTAACCGCACCCGTTGATAAGACTACCAGCCAGAGCTGTTGCTCCGGCAAATTTATACCCAAACCATATACGGATAAAATTATAAGTATCACCTCACTGAGCATCATCAAATTTCTGAGAATAAAAAGCCATTTAAGATTTTGTCGAACAGAAATTTGTGATTTTGGCGATATGTGTGTCAGCATTTTTATTAGCTACAGTAAAGAGAATTTAGGAATGAAAAGGGATGTAGATCGTAAAGATTAAAGGCACAAGATAAATGGGGCAAGATTTTTTCGCCTTATACCTCAAATTGTAGGCTGCGACAATATGTCACATTTTTATTTGCATAATCTGTTGCTATTATTAACCTAACTTTTAAAGCTCTTAAAAAGCTTTATAGCTGAAAGTTGCGTTATATCACTCCTAATAGCTTCGAGGCGGTTTTTTTAACCGCCTTTTTTTTGCCTGTTATTGCCAGGTACTAATCGAAAACTACGCCTAATCCGCCCAACCCACAGTACCCCATAGGCTCTTTGGCAAGGTATTGCTGATGATAATCTTCCGCATAATAAAATACGCCAGCAGGCGTGATTTCTGTCGTTATTTGATTAAAACCAGCCTCGGTAAGTAGCAGCTGATAGTGTATTTTTGATTCAATGGCTTCATCGAGTTGTTCCTGGCTATAAGTATAAATTCCGGATCGATATTGTGTCCCAATGTCATTGCCTTGTCTCATGCCCTGGGTTGGATTATGCGATGTCCAGAACAGCTGAAGTAACTTAGCGTATGATGTTAATGCCGGATCATAAATGACTTTCACAACTTCATTATGCCCGGTTAAACCGGTGCATACCTCATCATAGGTTGGATTGGGCGTATAACCACCGCTATAGCCAACTGCTGTACTAAACACGCCGGAATATTGCCAGAATTTTCGCTCAGCGCCCCAAAAGCAGCCCAAGCCAAACAATGCCTGTTGCAGATTAGCTGGAAAAGGAGGAGCAATCGGGTTGCCCGTTACGAAATGTTTATTGGTAATGGGCATTTCAGTATCTCTGCCAGGTAATGCTTGAGAGGGATCCGGTAAAGTAAGCTTTTTTGATGAGAAAATCATGGCTTATGGTATTTTGGTAGAAGAATTCAGGTAATATTTGATTTTAGCTTACTGGAATTTTTGGTTATAACAAAGAAGATATTTTTATGGGAGAGTCATGATAGAGCAAGATGTATTACGCCGTTTTTTATTTGAAGATTTAGGCGTAAGGGGTGAATGGGTCAAGTTAACAACAAGCTGGCAAGCGGCTAAACAGCATCAACAGGGATCTCAAAATGCGCAATTACAATTGGGCCAGGCGCTGGCAGCTGTTGTTATGTTGTCGGCAACCGTTAAATTTAACGGTTCGATGATACTTCAGGCGCAAGGTAATGGCGACTTTAAAACACTGGTTGCACAGTCTACGCATGATCGAAAGATAAGAGGCTTGATACGCAGTAATAATCATGTTCCTGTAGGGTCATTAGAAACCATGTTTGGTCAGGGACGACTGGTTTTAACCATAGAACCCGATAATGCTAACCCCTATCAGGGTGTCGTACCCTTACAAGGCGGAAATTTAGCAGCTGCCTTACAAACTTATTTTGAAAAGTCCGAACAACTTAAAACCCGCTTGTGGCTGTTTGCCAATGAAACCCACGCGGCAGGCTTGTTTTTACAGGAACTGCCTTCACAAAGCAGTTATAAAGCTGATTGGGAACGTATTGAGATACTGGCGGATACAGTCACTGAGCAGGAGTTGCTGGAATTGGACTGTGAACATTTGTTGTATAGATTGTTTAACGAAGAAAAAGTCAGGCTGTTTGATGCCGAACCGGTTGAGTTTAAGTGCGCCTGTTCCCATTCAAGAATCGAGAGGACCTTACGTGCGATGGGCAGAGAGGAACTTGAAGACATATTGCAGAAGCACGGTACCATTCAAGTAGGCTGTGAATTCTGTAGCGAACAATACTTTTTTGATAGGGTTGATGTAGAAACCCTGTTGGTCCAGGAAAGTATTGCTAATCAATCTAAAACACAACATTAATTGGATAGTAAAATGAAACGATTTTTTTTATTAATCCTGTCACTTTGGAAGCAAAAACTAAAAATTTATTTCGTTGCCGCCTTGATAGGGGCAATTATTGGCGTTTTGCTGCTGGCTCCGATCTACGACTTCGTTGATTCCCAAAAACAGGAAGATACGATTGCCTCAGCCTTCGATTTTATGTGGGGTCAGATTATAGAACTTTTAAAAGGAAATATTCCCAAGAATAATTTTATTCTGTTTTATGCAGAAATTGGCGCCATGCTGGGTTTATTGACCCTGGGCATATACAGCTTTTTGCATAAGCGCCTGCATAGAATTGATCTTTTAAAAATGGAACTGGACAGGGACATACCTTCAATCATTCGGCAGGGAGAAGGCCCGTTCCTGGAGTTTAAATCGACATTCCGCTGGGACATGGAACAATCGCGGACCAACCGGCAGCTTGAAGGCGTTGTTTTAAAGTCATTAGCGGGATTTCTCAATAGCAATCATGGCGGAACCTTGCTGATTGGAGTAGCGGATGATGGCGAGATTATTGGCCTGGAAAACGATTACCAGACGCTTAAAAAGCCTAATCAGGATGGCTTTGAACAAGTCATAATGTCAGCAATAGCCGCTAATCTTGGAGCAGACTTATGTTCACATGTAAGTATTTTGTTTCATGTTATAGATAATAAAACCATCTGTCGGCTGATTGTTTCACCATCGGCCAGACCGGTGTATTTAAATCAAGGGAACAATCCAAAATTGTATATCAGGACAGGGGGGGCAACCCGTGATTTAAATATTCAGGAGGCACTGGAATTTTCGTCAATCAGATGGAATAGAACCAATTATTAGTAAGGACTTCATGAGTCAACCTGCCGGCATCATAAATAAAAAGGCATCCATTGGATGCCTTTTTTGACCTTGAGAGCCGGTTGTTAAGCGTAGTGATAATGCTTACGCAACGGCTTGACCACTTCCCAATGGCTGTCCAACCCTTCCGGAAATACCACCAGATCGCCTGGTACGATACGAACCGGCTTGCCGCCGGCCGGGGTTACAATAATTTCTCCTTCCAGTACATAAGCAGTTTCTGTCTCATCAAAATCAATAGGGAATGTGGAAATTTCTTTTTCCCAGATCGGCCAGTCGGCAACTCCTAATTCTTGCAAACGTTCCTGGCTGGGGTTGTGTTCAATCGTAATTTGACTCATGTTTTCCTTAATTTAACAATTTAATAAAAACTGATTTTAGCATTTTTACCAGCAAGTCGCACACGGTAAGGTCGCCAGTTTTGTCAAACCGGATAACCCTCGATTGCTTAAAGGCACCCACTATCCGAAAGTCTGTAGGTTCACTTGCCCAGATTGAGCAACAAAAAACCTTCTGGTTTTTTAAATAAAATGCTAGCATCCTCAACTAATTACATGTTGGCTAAGCATGTAATTTACAGCAAGGCAGGTATCTAACATAGTAATCACTTATTTAGTTACAGGAATCTTTGCCAGACCTGCGAGGTTTTTAAAACCTCGCAGGTCTAAATCCTGCAAATAATGAGAAGTTGCTAAGTTTTGAGTTAGGTATCTGACTTAATTTACTTAATCACAAAGCAGGAGAATAAATATGAAACAATATGGCGCTGAATTTTTCGGAACATTTTGGCTGGTTCTTGGTGGTTGTGGTAGTGCAGTGTTGTCTGCGGCATTTCCGGATGTTGGTATCGGCTTGCTGGGCGTGGCTTTTGCCTTTGGCCTAACCGTTTTAACCATGGCTTATGCAATCGGCCACGTTTCCGGTTGCCATCTAAACCCGGCAGTATCCATAGGGCTTTGGGCAGGTGGCCGTTTTGAAGCAAACAAACTTCCTGGTTATATTATTGCTCAATGTTTGGGCGCGATTGTTGCAGGCGGGGTTTTGTATCTCATTGTTAGCGGCAAGGCAGATTTTACTACAATTGGTAGTTTTGCTTCCAACGGCTACGGTGAGCATTCACCGGGCGGATACTCTTTGTTATCCGGACTGGTGACTGAAGTTGTCATGACTATGATGTTTCTGTTCATCATCTTATCAGTTACCCACAAAAATGCGCCAAGTGGCTTTGCTGGACTTGCCATTGGTTTAAGTCTGACCCTGATTCATTTAATCTCTATCCCTGTCACCAATACTTCAGTTAACCCTGCAAGAAGCCTTGGCGTTGCAATCTATGTTGGAGACTGGGCATTGGCTCAGCTTTGGCTGTTTTGGGTTGCCCCAATAGCCGGCGCTTTGATTGGTGCGGTTATCTATCGTTTTATCAACAGCAGTGAAGATTAGTCGACATATTAAAAACCTCTATGCCAATGTGGGGGGAAATTTACCTGGCCCATTGGGCGATTTCAATCCCCCCTACATTGGTTCTTATCCGATCAAAACTCAAGAAGTCAAAGCTGCTTCTATATTTTTTGTAAGTTACCAAACGTTTTTTATCAAAAAATGCCAGGATAAAAAGTCCAAGTGACACATTTCAAGAGTGGCTGGAAATCGTGGGTAATCAGGAAATTGTTAATTAAAAATTCGAAACTCAGCTAAATATCGTCGATAATGCTCGGCTGTTTAACTAAGGTGTAGGATATTCATACCTGTTATGAAGCTGGAAAAAATCAAACTTTCGGGTTTTAAGTCCTTTGTTGATACGACGGTAATTCCTATTTCCGGCAATTTAACTGCGATTGTCGGTCCTAACGGTTGCGGTAAATCCAATATTATTGATGCAGTACGCTGGGTAATGGGCGAAAGTTCAGCCAAACATCTGCGCGGTGGTAATATGGCTGATGTCATATTTAACGGCTCATCCGGACGCAAACCGGTAAGCACAGCTTCGGTAGAGCTGGTTTTTGATAATTCAGAAGGCAAGCTGGGCGGCGAATACGCGCAATACAACTCCATTGCCATCAAAAGACAGGTTAGCCGTGACGGCCAATCTTTATTTTTACTGAATGGATCGCGCTGCCGGCGTAAGGATATTACTGACTTGTTTCTGGGGACAGGTCTGGGTTCAAGAAGTTATGCCATTATTGAACAGGGCACTATTTCACGGATGGTTGAAGCGAAGCCTGAAGAGCTGAGAGTTCATATCGAAGAAGCGGCCGGTATTTCCAAATATAAAGAACGGCGCAGTGAGACCGAAACCCGGATGAAACATACCCGGGAAAATCTGGAACGGCTCGATGATTTGCGCGAAGAAGTGGACAAACAACTTAAACATTTGCAAAAACAGGCAGAAAAAGCTGAAAAATATACCGAGCTAAAAAAGCAGGAACGCCAGTTTAAGCTGGAGTTGCTGGCGATGCGCTGGAATACCTATCATCAGGCGGCAAAACAGCTGGAAACCAAGCTCCAGGAAGTGGCTGCCGAACATAACCGCTTGTTTGTGGAGTTGCGGGATATCGATAGCGCTATCGAAACAAAACGTGCTGAACACAAAACCCAGCAGCAGCAATTAAATAAAGCTCAAGGCGATTATTACACTGTTGGAGCGGAAGTCAGCAGTCTTGAACAAGCGATCAAGCATCATGAAGCGAGTCATGAAGAAACCTTGCTGGAAATCAAGCGTACGAGGCTCCAGGCCGATCAGTCATTAAGCCAGCTTGAGACTGATTTACAGACCTTGGAAGAGATAAAAGAGGCTTTGCTGGAAGCCGAAGAAAATTCAATTATCGCCCAGGAAAGACAGGAAGAGACTTTACAGCTACAGCAGGATACCCAGCAGCAACGGAGTTCCTGGCAGGCAGAATGGGAAGCGTACCGGACAGTGAGTTCCAAATATAAGGAACAGGCTGAAGTGCACCGGGTAAAAGCCATACAATTGGAAAACCAGAATCGTCAATTGCAAATTCGCCTGGACAAGCTACAAAGCGAGCGCGATGAACTGTCATCCAGTCAACTGCAAACTGATATTGAAACACTGGATGCCGATATTGAAATCATCGGATTTCAGCGTGATAGCCACCAAGCCCAACTGGAACAATTGCATCATCAGATACGCGAGCAGCGCCAGCAGGTAAAACAGCTCCATGATTCACTGCACACAAGACGTTCGGAAAGCCATAGCATAAAAGGGAAAATCACTTCGCTGGAGTTATTACAACAACATGCCATGGGAAAAGATAATAAGCATTTAAGTACCTGGCTCGAGTCCATGAATTTGGGCGATAACCAACGCTTGGCCGAATTTCTGGATGTCGAGCCAGGCTGGGATACGGCCGTTGAAACGGTGCTGGGCAGCTATTTGGAAGCAATTTGTGTGGCGAATGCCGAGCCGGTTATCCCTGGCTTGAGTAGCTTGATTAACGAATCATTAACGCTGTTTGAAACCAAAGCCAAAACGGCTAAGGAATATTCCGTGAATAGCGGGCAAACGTTACTGGATAAAGTCAATGCACCTTGGGATTTGAGCGCTTTACTGACTGGTGTGTATTGTGCCGATGATAACGAATCGGCCAGAACCTTATCAACTCAAACAAACCCGAATGAGTCAGTTATTACCCGGGACGGCACCTGGTTCGGGCCGGGTTGGCTAAAAATCAGCCATGCAAAAGATAGTAAAGCCGGGGTTTTGCAGCGTGAGAAAGAATTGCGCCTGTTAAAACACCGGCAGGAAGAGTTACATGATGAAATTTCCACATTCGAGGATCAGTTGGCAACGACTGAAACCGAGTTAAAAGAAGCAGAAATTTTACGCGAATCTATTCAACAACAGGACAATAAACTGGGTTCCGAGTTATCGCTAAAGAGCGCTGAATTCAGCGCCTATTCGACTCGCTGGGAACATCAGCAACGACGTCTGGAGCAAATTGCTAATGACCTTGAAGAAATCATACGTGAAACAGGGGAAAATGCAGAGATTATTGCCGAGTGCAGATTGTTGCAGGAAGAAGCTGAAGAAGTTTTAGCGCAGCAGGAACAAAACAGACAAAGCCTGGAAACATCCAGTCAGCTTTTGCAAGCACAGCATGACAATACCGAGCGATCGGTTAATGAAGCCAGACAACAGGTTTACAGTTTAAAGGCTCAGATTGAGTCGTTACGCTCTTCTGAAGGTTCAACCAGTAAACAGATTGATCGTCTGCAAACCCAGCATCAACACTCGATTGAACGGGTTGCCGATCTGGAGAGAAAACTGCAACAAACACTCACGCCACTGGATGATGAAAAACAGCATTTGGAGCAACGAATACTGGATAAGGATCAACTGGAAGCCACTTTAAAAAAGCAACGCCAGTTGCTGGATGCCATCGAAGCGGAAATAACGGAGTTGTCTGAACAACATACCCGCGTGCAAAGAGCGTTGGACAAACAAAAAGAAGCCCTGGATGCGCTTCGTTTTGAATTGCAGGAAAGTAAAGTCCGCCAGCAAACCGTCAATGAACAACTTAAGGAAATCGATGCCGATGCAGAGCAGGTACTAAAATCCTTGCCCGATCAGGCCGAAGAGCCGCGCTGGAAGAGTAAAGTTGACGACTTATCGTCTCAAATTGAACGTTTAGGCACTATTAACCTGACCGCCATAGAAGAGTACAAGTCGCAATCCGAGCGCATGAACTTTCTGAATGAACAACATGCCGACCTGATTGAAGCTTTGCAAATACTGGATCAGGCGATTAGTAAAATTGATAAAGAAAGTAGGCTGCGTTTTAAGGAAACATTCGATAAAATAAACAGCGGATTACAGGAGAAATTTCCAAAATTATTTGGCGGCGGGCAAGCCTACCTGGAATTGACCGAGCAAGACTTGCTGGAATCGGGCGTAAATATTATTGCCAGACCGCCCGGCAAGCGAAATAGCTCCATTCATTTGTTGTCAGGTGGAGAGAAAGCATTAACAGCAGTAGCGCTGGTGTTTTCAATTTTTGAACTCAATCCTGCACCTTTTTGCCTGTTGGATGAGGTCGATGCACCTCTGGATGATGCAAATGTCGGGCGGTTTTCAAAAATGGTAGAAGAGATGTCGGCATCTGTACAGTTTTTGTATATTTCTCATAACAAGGTGACTATGGAGATTGCAAAACAGCTGGCAGGTGTTACGATGAAAGAACCGGGCGTGTCCCGGATGGTCGCAGTTGATATTGAAGAAGCAGTGAGTCTGGCGGAAATCTAATGGATAAAGAACTATTAAGAATTGTAATTATCGCAACAGGTCTGATCATCATCATGGGTATGTTAACCTGGAGTTATTTGAGAAATAAAAAATCACAAGAAGACTTGGATTTTCATGATGACCAGGAATTCAAAGGGAAACGATATACCCCGTTACCGTTTGACGATGAAAAAATTGATAGCGAGCCAATAGAGGCTGTTGATCACCATTATTATGATCAGGAGGACGCTATTTATGAGCCTGAAGAAGATGACATGGAACCGCCGCAACGCGTTGAAGTTCCTGCCATTATCCAGTTCAGTCTAATCGCCAGGGCAGACGAAGGTTTTAACGGTATTGATTTGGTTAACGCCTTTGGAATAGTTGGCCTTGAATACGGCAATTTGAAAATATATGAACGGCTGGACGCTAACCGACTGGTAGATTACGGTGTCGCCTGTATGGTTGAACCGGGAACTTTTCCTGATAGCAACCTGGAGACGTTTTATTGCCCTGGACTGGTATTTTTTATGCAGCCAGCCGCATTGGATGATGCGCAAGCCGTTTTTGATGATTACGTAGAAACGATTCAGCTGTTAGCAATAGAATTGGACGGTATCATTCTGGATCATCACAGAGAACCGCTTAGCGATACCACAATTCAAACATTTCGGCAGAGTTTATGAATTCTCTGAACACTGACTCATACTCATAAACTTAAGGCAATAACACTGCGCTCCTTCTCCTGCCGGACGACTTGCATGGATGCAGGAGGTAGAGCAACGCAAGGAGCAGTTGTCGAGAGGGAGAGGAGAATAAAATCTATTGGTTATACCCTCCTCCTCATCACAGCCTTCTCCCTCAAGGGAGAAGGGGCACATACTTAAGCACCCTCCCCTTTAAACCTTTAATCCTGAGCCTGATCCCTTGAACCCAGCCTATAACGATCTTGTTGCCAAAATCAATCAATGGGATTATGAGTATTATGTTCTCGACAATCCTACGGTTACTGATGCCGAGTACGATAAGACATTCAGAAAACTGCTGGAGATGGAGGCCGAAAACCCTGAATTCATCACTCCCGAATCGCCTTCTCAACGCGTCGGCGCCAAACCAATCGATGAATTTCGCAAGATCGAACATACCGTAAAAATGCTTTCTCTTGCGAATGCTTTTTCACTTGAAGAAACCTACGATTTCTTTGAAAA
>Ga0209391_10000428_pt1 | contig 19609 bp, 19 predicted proteins | sample PPLLak3March2015_FD_187246 | JGI IMG/M metagenome (GOLD analysis project Ga0209391, IMG submission 187246) | Freshwater sediment microbial communities from Prairie Pothole Lake near Jamestown, North Dakota, USA - PPLs Lake P7 Core (1) Depth... | ecosystem: Environmental > Aquatic > Freshwater >...
CTATGGGCGCTGGTCGTCGGTCGCCGGCTGGGGCTGGACCTGGGTCGACGATGCGCCCTGGGGCTACGCGCCGTTCCACTACGGCCGCTGGGTTCACTATCGCGGCCGGTGGGGCTGGGCGCCGGGCGGCTTCGTGGCCCGGCCGGTCTGGTCGCCGGCGATGGTGGCCTGGTACGGGGGCTCCGGCTGGTCGGCGTCGGTGACGTTCGGCGCGCCGGTCTACGGCTGGGTGCCGCTCGCATGGGGCGAGCCGTTCATCCCGTGGTGGAACCGCTGCTCGCACCGCTGCTGGACGCACTACAACCGTCCCTACGCGGTCAACCTCGCCGAGCGGCCCCACGCACCGCCCACGCGCTACCGGAACTGGAGCGTGCCGGGCGGGGCAACCGCGGTGCCCGGTGCGACGCTGGTCGGCCGGCGCCCAGTGCATTCGAACGTGGTCGATGCACGACCGAACCTTGGCGCTCGACCACCTGCGCTGGTGCAAGCGCCGCCGGTCGACCGGCCCGTACGCGGCACGCCGGGTACGCGCCCAACGAGTGCGCCGCCGCCGGCGGTCGCTTTCCAGACCAAACCGATGCGGCTGCCCCCGGCGACGCCCCCTTCCGCGTTTCCTGCGACCACCGGCGGGTCGCCCGGGACGATGTCCGGACCGGCGCAGACGCGTCCGCCGGCGCGCGCCCCAACTGCGCCGGGGACCTGGGGCCCGACCGGGCAGCCGGCGCCGCAGGCCGGCCGGCCGATGCCGCAGGGCAGCAGCCAAGCAACAACTGCGGCGCCGTCAGCGCCGCCAGGGTCGGGGACGATTCAGCGCGAGCAGCGCCCGCAGCAGGGTGCCGCGCCGGGGCGCATCGAACCGAAGCCGTCGCTTGGGACTCCGCCGGAACGCCAGCAACCGCGGTCGCCATCTCCGGCGGGTGCTGCGCCCGTGCCCCGGTCGGCGACGCCGCTGCCCCAGGTCGGGACACCGCCGCCGCAGGCAGTTCCGGGAGTTCCGCCGTTGCAGCGAGGCGCGCCGGGCGCCCCGGCGGGCAGCGCGGTGGCGCCGAGCGCGGTACCGCCGGCCCAGCCGGCGCCGCCGCCGCAAGGCGTGCGCGCCCCCGCACCCGTCCCGCAGGACGGCAACAAGGGCAGCGAACCCGTGATTGGCCGGCCGGTGCCGAAGGAGCAGGCGCGCTGATGCGCTGACTAAACGTCCGCGCGCATCCTGACGTAGGTCCCCGGCGCATCGCCGAGAGCCTTGAGACCGCCCTTGCCCGGGATGCGCGCGGGCACGCTCTTGCCGCCGTGCGCGGCGACCCACTGCGTCCAGTCGGGCCACCACGAGCCCTCGTGCTGCTGGGCGGTCGCGAGCCACTGGTCCGGCGTGTCGGGCTGAGCCGCGTTCGTCCAGTAGCAGTACTTCGCCGCCGACGGCGGGTTGATCATCCCGGCGATGTGCCCCGATCCCGACAGCACGAAGCGGGTCTTGCCCGACATCGACTTCGGGCCGTAGTAGGTGGCCTTCCACGGCGCGATGTGGTCCTCGATCGCGGAGGCGAAGTAGGTGGGCACCGTCACCTTCGCGAGGTCGATCGGCGTGTCGCACAGCGTGATGCCGCCCGGCTTCGCCAACCGGTTCTCCATGTACATGTTGCGCAGGTAGAAGCTGTGCATGCGCGCGGGCATGCGCGTGGCGTCGCCGTTCCAGTGCAGCAGGTCGAACGGGAACGGGTCGCGGCCGAGCAGGTAGTTGTTGATGACGAACGACCAGATGAGGTCGTTCGCGCGCAGCATGTTGAACGTGTTGGCCATCTCGCTGCCCTCGAGGTAGCCGCGCTCCTCCATCTTGCGCTCGAGCGAGGCGACCTGCTCCTCGTCGATGAACACCTCGAGCTCGCCGGTGGCGCGGAAGTCGATCAGCGAGGTCATGAACGTCGCGCTGACGATGCGCTTGTCCTTGCGGGCGGCCATGTGGCCGAGCGTGGCGGCGAGCAGCGTGCCGCCCAGGCAGTAGCCCAGCGCATTCACCTCGCGCTCGCCGGTGGCCTCCGCGATCGCATCCAGCGCGGCCAGCGTGCCTTCGGTGAGATAGCGGTCGAAGCCGGCGTCGGCGAGCTTCGCGTCGGGGTTGACCCACGAGACCACGAACGTCGTCTGCCCCTGGTCCGTGCACCACTTGACGAACGAGTTCTTCTCGCGCAGGTCGAGGATGTAGAACTTGTTGATCCACGGCGGGACGATCAGCAGCGGCCGCTTGGCCACCTTCGCCGTCGTCGGCGCGTACTGGATCAGCTCCATCAGCTCGTTGCGGAAGACCACCTTGCCCGGCGTGGTGGCGATGTTGACGCCGAGCTCGAAGGCCTTCGGGTCGGTCATCGAGATCCTGAGCTGCCCGTTGCCGCGCTCGATGTCGTCGAGCAGGTTGTGCAGGCCGCGGACGAGGTTCTGCCCGCCGGAGGCGATCGTCTCGCGGAACACCTCGGGGTTGGTCAGCGCGAAGTTCGACGGCGCCAGCGCGTCGATGTACTGGCGCGTGTAGAAGTCGACCTTGCGCCGCGTCTTGTCGTCGAGGCCCTCGACGTTGGCGACCTGGCCGTGCATCCAGCGCGCGGTGATGAGGTAGGACTGCTTGACGAAATCGAACAGCACGTGCTGCTCCCAGTCACCGTGCCGGAAGCGCTTGTCGCTCTTCGCCGGGGCGGCCACCGGCGCCGTCGGCGCGCCCATCATCTTCATGAACGACGACTGCCACAGGTTCATGTAGTCCCACCACAGCGTCATCTGCGACTCGGCGAGCTTCGCCGGGTTCGCCATCAACTGCGCGGCGAGCTCGAGGAACGCCTTGCCGATGCCGAGCTCGTCGGAGAGCATGCTCTTGCCCGACTCGGCCTGCTTGGTGGCGAACTCGCCGATCAGCTTCGCGCTCTTCTCCGCGGCGGAGGCGAGGCTCTTGGCGAGCGCGACGGGGTCGTAGCCCTGGGCTGCGGTCGCGGCGGGCGCGGGCTGTGGGGTCTTGGCGGTGGTCATGGGCTTCCTTCGGGCTCCAAGCCGGCATTCTATTCCGCGGCCCGATCGCAGGGTCAGACCCTCACTTCCCGTCCGCGCCGCGGCACTGCTGCACCCGTGCAGCCGCCAAGTGAGGGTCTGACCCTAACTCCGGGCGAAGCGGATCGTGCCGTCGGGCCCGGCCGCGCGGTTCACCCGTCCGGTCGCCGCGAGGTGGTTGAGGTGCGCGATCGACTCGCCGACCGCGAAGAAACGCTGCTGCAGGTCGAGTTCGCGGCGGAACAGCAGCGGCACGACGTCGGCGGCGCTCACCGGCGCGCCGGCGCTGCCAATGGCTTCCTCGAGCTCGGCGAGCCGCGCGACGTGGTGCTCGCGCAGCGCGGCGACGCGCGCGGCGATGCCGCGAAACGGCAAGCCGTGCGAAGGCAGCACCAGCGTGCGCTCGGGCAGCGCCGCGAACCCCTCGAGCGAGCCGAGGAAGCGGGCGAGCGGGTCGGCCAACGCCTCCGCCGGCCAGACGCTCACGTTCGTGCTGATCCGCGGCAGCAGCATGTCGCCGCTGACCAGGAGATCGCGCCCGGCGACGTGCAGCGCCGCGTGCTCCGGCGAGTGCCCGTAACCGGCGATGACGTGCGCCTCGAGCGCGCCGAGCCGCAGCGGCTCGCCGGGGTAGATGCGCGTGAAGCGCGCCGGCAGCTCGGGCACGCCGCGCCGGTAGGCGTTGCCGCGCGCGGCGAGTGCCGCGAGGTGGTCGCCGGTCACCCCATGCGAACGGAACAGCGCGACGGTGTCGGCGAGCGCGTAGCCGGAGCTCTGGGCCAGGATCGCGTGCCCCGTCAGGAATTCCGCCATCGTCATGTGCACGTCGACGCCGAAGCGCGCGGCGAGCCACGCGGCATTGCCGGCGTGATCCGGGTGGTAGTGCGTGACGACGATGCGCGCGATCGCCCGGCCGCCCAGCGTGCGCTCGAAGTGCCGCTCCCACAGCGCGCGCGTGGCGGCATCGCCGTAGCCGGTGTCGATCAGCGTCGGGCCGTCGGCGCCGTCGACGAGCCAGAGGTTGATGTGGTCGAGCGCGAACGGCAGCGGCATGCGCAGCCAGTGCACGCCGGGGGCGACCTCGATCGTGGCGCCGGGATGCGGGGGAGCGTCGAACGGAAACGTGAGCGCGCTGGACATGCGGGCGGGGGTGCGGCGGGGCGCCGCTGCATCGGCGCAAGGCGGCCTTCGATGCTCGCGGGTGCGGCGCGGTGCTGTCAAGCGGTTGTGCTATGTTCGGCCGCGATGACGACGCGTCGCTCCGTCCCGCCGCGCGCCACCGGCGCGGCTGCCGCCAGGTCGCCGGCGACCTACCCGATCTCGGTGCTGGCCCGCGAGTTCGCGCTGACCACGCGCGCGATCCGCTTCTACGAGGACTGCGGGCTCATCACGCCGGCACGCGTCGGCGGTGCGCGCGTCTACGGCGAGCGCGAGCGCGTGCGCATCAAGCTGATCCTGCGCGGCAAGCGCCTCGGCCTCTCGCTCGCCGAGATCGCCGAGATCCTCGACCTCTACGAGGTGTCGCGCAACGAGCGCGCGCAGCTCGAGAAGTTCCTCGTCGTGCTCGCCGACCGCCGCGCGCGCCTGCTGCAGCAGAAGGAGGACATCGACGCCACGCTCGCCGAGATCGCCGGCGTGGAGCGCGAGTGCCGCCGGCTGCTGAAGGAAGCTGCCGCCGAGCGCGAGGACGGGCGGGTGGCCAGGGCGCGGGGTTGACGTTTACGTAAACGTCAACCAGAATCGACTTCCCGGCCGCCTGACCACGGAGCCAGCCATCATGGTGGACCTGCCCTCGATCGACTTTGGCCACGGCGAGACGCTCGTCATGCTGCGCGACGCGGTGCGCGAGTTTGCGCAGAGCGAGATCGCGCCGCGCGCAGCGGCGATCGATCGCGACAACGCGTTCCCGCCCGAGCTGTGGCGCAAGCTCGGCGACATGGGGCTGCTCGGCATCACCGTCGAGGAAGCGTACGGCGGCTCGGCGCTCGGCTATCTCGCGCACGTGATCGCCATGGAGGAGATCTCGCGCGCGTCGGGCTCGGTCGGCCTCTCCTACGGCGCGCACTCGAACCTGTGCGTCAACCAGATCAGTCGCAACGGCAGCGACGCGCAGAAGCGCCGCTACCTGCCCAAGCTCGTGTCCGGCGAGCACGTCGGCGCGCTGGCGATGAGCGAGTCGGGCGCCGGCTCGGACGTCGTGTCGATGCGCCTGACGGCGAGGCGCAGCGGCGACGCCTACGTACTCAACGGCAGCAAGTGCTGGATCACCAACGGCCCCGACGCCGATACGCTCGTCGTGTACGCGAAAACGGACCCGCAGGCCGGCGCGCGCGGCATCACGGCGTTCGTGGTCGAGAAGGGCGTGCCGGGTTTCACCGCCGCGCCCAAGCTCGACAAGCTCGGCATGCGCGGCAGCAACACCTGCGAGCTCGTGTTCGTCGACTGCGCGGTGCCGGCGGCCAACGTGCTGGGCGAGGAGGGCCGCGGGGCGAAGGTGCTGATGAGCGGGCTCGACTACGAGCGCGCGGTGCTGGCCGGTGGCTCCCTGGGCCTGATGGCCGCCGCGCTGGACGTCGTCCTGCCGTACGTGCACGAGCGCCAGCAGTTCGGCCAGCCGATCGGCGAGTTCCAGCTGATGCAGGGCAAGCTCGCCGACATGTACACGACGTTCAACGCCTGCCGCGCCTACGTCTACGCGGTGGCCGCCACGCTCGACCGCGGGCCCGCGGGCACGCGCGCGCGCAAGGACGCGGCTGGTGCGATCCTGTTCGCCGCGGAGAAGGCCACGTGGCTCGCCGGCGAGGCGATCCAGGCTCTGGGCGGCAACGGCTACGTCAACGACTACCCGACGGGGCGCATCTGGCGCGACGCCAAGCTCTACGAGATCGGGGCCGGGACCTCCGAGATCCGCCGGATGCTGATCGGGCGGGAGTTGTTCAACGAAACGAAGTGAACAGGCGGAGCGAGGCGACATGCTCAACGACCCCATCGTCATCGTCGGCGCCGCCCGCACGCCGGTGGCCGGCTTCCAGGGCGACTTCGCGGCGCTTGCCGCGAGCGAGCTTGGCGCAGCGGCGATCAAGGCCGCGGTGGAGCGCGCGGGCATCAAGCCGGGCGACGTCGACGAAGTGATCATGGGCAACGTGCTGCCCGCAGGTCAGGGACAGGCCCCGGCGCGCCAGGCGTCGATCAAGGCGGGCCTGCCGCTCGCGGCCGGCTGCACGACGATCAACAAGATGTGCGGCTCGGCGATGAAGGCGGCGATGCTCGCGCACGACCTGCTTGCCGCGGGCACGAATGACGTGATGGTCGCCGGCGGCATGGAGTCGATGAGCAACGCGCCCTACCTGCTGCCGAAGGCGCGCGCCGGTTACCGCATGGGCCACCAGGTCGTGCAGGACCACATGTTCCTCGACGGCCTCGAGGACGCCTATGACAAGGGACGCCTGATGGGGACCTTCGCCGAGGACTGCGCCGCGAAGTTCGCGTTCACGCGCGAGGCGCAGGACGCGTTCGCGCTGGCCTCGCTCGAGCGCGCGCTGAAGGCGAACGACGACGGCACGTTCGGCTGGGAGATCGCACCCGTGACGGTGCCCGGGCGCAAGGGCGATGTCGTGATCGACCGCGACGAGCAGCCGGCGAAGGCCTCTCCCGAGAAGATCCCGATGCTCAGGCCCGCGTTCCGCAAGGACGGCACGGTGACGGCGGCGAACTCGAGCTCGATCTCGGACGGCGCGGCTGCGCTGGTGCTGATGCGCCGCTCGACGGCCGAGCAGCGGGGCCTGAAGCCACTGGCGCTGGTGCTGGGTCACGCCACGCACGCGCAGGAGCCGGGGCTCTTCACCACCGCGCCGGTCGGCGCGATCGACAAGGTGCTGCGCAAGGTCGACTGGAGCGCGCGCGACGTCGACCTGTGGGAGATCAACGAGGCGTTCGCCGTCGTCGCGATGGCGGCGATGCACGAGCACAAACTGCCGCACGAGCGGGTCAACGTGCACGGCGGCGCATGCGCGCTCGGCCATCCGATCGGCGCCTCGGGGGCGCGCATCGTCGTGACGCTGCTCGGCGCGCTGCGCAAGCATGGGAAGCGCCGCGGCGTGGCCGCGCTGTGCATCGGCGGCGGCGAGGCCACGGCGATGGCGATCGAGCTCGCGTAGGGCTCATTCGATGACAGCCGCGTCCGCGCCGGCCGTCGCGGCACCCCCGGCGCCGTGGGCGGTGTACGCGAAGCTCGTCGGCGTCGCGGTGATCTGGGGCGGCACGTTCATCGCCGGCCGCGTGGCGACGGCGGAAATGGCCGGCACGTCGGCGGCGCTGTGGCGCTACCTGTTCGCCAGCGCGGCACTGGTCGCGGCGGCGCGCGCGCTGGAGGGCGGGCTTCCCGGCCTTGCCGCGCGTCAGTGGCTCGGGGTGGCGCTGCTCGGCGCGACAGGCGTGGCCGCGTACAACCTGTTCTTCATGTTCGGCCTCAAGAGCGTGCCGGCGGGCCGGGCCGCGCTCATCGTCGCCCTGAACCCGGCGGTGACGCTTCTCGGCGCCGCGCTGTTCCTGGGCGAACCGCTCGTGCGGCGCAAGCTGGCCGGCATCGCATTGTCACTCGCGGGGGCGACGATCGTCATCGGCCACGGCAATCCGCTCACGTTGCTGGAGGGGGCGCTCGGCGCGGGCGAGGCGCTGATTTTCGGCTGTGTGATCTCGTGGTCCGTGTTCACGCTGGTTGCCAAGCACCTCATGGCCGGGCTCTCGCCGCTGGCCGTCACGACCTACGCATCGCTCACCGGCACGCTCATGCTGGCTGTCGCAACGCTTGTCGAGGGCGCGCCGTTCCTGCCGCAGGCCTCGGCGTGGGCGTGGTTCGCGCTCGTCTTCCTGGGCGTGCTCGGCACCGCGGTGGCGTTCGTCTGGTACAACGACGGCGTGCGCCGGCTCGGCGCGGCGCGCGCCCCGGTGTTCATCAACCTCGTGCCGGTCGCCGCGGTCGCGCTCGCCTGGGCGCTGCTCGACGAGCGCGTCGAGGCTGCCACGCTCGGCGGCGGCGCGCTGGTCCTCGCCGGCATCTATGTGCTGAACGCGCCGCGGCGGAGGTGAGGCCATGCTGTTGACCGACGAGCAGACGCTGATCCGCGACACGCTGCGCGCGTTCGCGCAGGAGCGCCTCGCGCCGCACGCCGCGCGCTGGGACCGCGAGCATCACTTCCCGCGCGCCGAGCTCGCAGCGCTGGGCGAGCTGGGCGCGATGGGCATGGCGATTCCGGAAGCGTGGGGGGGCGCGGGCGCGGGCTACCTCGCGCTCGCGCTGGCGCTGGAGGAAATCGCCGCGGGCGACGGCGCGACCTCGACGATCGTGTCGGTGCAGAACTCGGTGGTCTGCGGCCCGCTCCTCGCGTTCGGCGACGAGCTGCAGAAGGAGCGCTGGCTGAAGCCTCTCGCGGCGGGGACCAGGCTCGGCTGCTTCTGCCTCACCGAGCCGCACGCCGGCTCCGACGCCGCCGCCATTACGACTCGCGCCGAGCGCCGCGATGGCCACTACCGCTTGAACGGGGTCAAGCAGTTCATCACCACCGGCCGCAACGCCGATGCGGCGATCGTGTTCGCCGTCACCGACCGGGCCTCGGGCAAGAAGGGCATCAGCGCGTTCGTCGTCGATACGGCGACGCCGGGCTTCCGCGTGGCTCGTGTCGAGGACAAGGTCGGCCAGCGCGCCTCCGACACCGCGCAGATCGTGCTCGAGGACTGCGACGTGCCGGCAGGGAACCGGCTGGGCGCCGAGGGCGAGGGCTATCGCATCGCGCTCGCCAATCTCGAGGCGGGGCGCATCGGCATCGCGGCGCAGGCGGTCGGCATGGCGCGCTCGGCGTTCGACGCGGCGCTGGCCTACGCGCGCGATCGCGTCGCGTTCGGCAAGCCGATCGCCGAGCACCAGGCGGTGTCGTTCCGGCTGGCCGACATGGCGACCTCGATCGAGGCCGCGCGCCAGCTCGTCTGGCACGCCGCAACGCTGCGCGATGCGGGACTGCCGTGTCTCAAGGAGGCGTCGATGGCCAAGCTCTTCGCCTCCGAGATGGCCGAGCGCGTGTGCTCGGACGCGATCCAGATCCACGGCGGCTACGGCGTCGTTGCCGACTTCCCCGTCGAGCGCATCTGGCGCGACGTGCGCGTGTGCCAGATCTACGAGGGCACGAGCGACATCCAGCGCCTCGTGATCGGGCGCGCGCTGTGAGTGATCCGTTGGTGGTGGTGGGCGAGCGCTTCGCCGAGCGCGTCGAGTTCGACGTCGAATCGATCCGCGCGTTCGCGCGCGTCGTCGGGGACCACAATCCGCTGCACCACGACGCCGCCTACGCCGCACGCAGCCCGTTCCGCACGATCATCGCCAGCGGGACGCACGCGACGGCGCGCCTGTTGGCGCTCACGGCCACGCACTACTCGCGCAGCTGTCAGCCGCTGGGCCTTGGCTGCAGCTTCCGCTTCGTCCGCGCGGTTCCCGCCGGCATCACACTCGACCTCGTGTGGGACGTCACCGCGCGCAAGCCGAAGGCCTCGCTCGCCGGCGAGGTCGTCACGCTCGACGGCCGCGCCATCGACGACGACGGCATCGTCTACGTCACCGGCCATGCCACGCTGCTGCTGCGGCCGCGCCACGATCCCGAGGAGATCGCGTGATCACTCACGTCCGCTTCCTGGTCGACGACCTCGCCCGCGACGTGGCGTTCTACCGCGACGTGATGTTGCTGAGGCAGGTGGTCGACGTGCCCGGCATCTACGCCGAGCTCGACGCGGGCGCCGTGCGCCTCGCGTTCTACCGCCGCGACCTCATGTCGGAGGTGCTCGGGCAGGCGTGCGGCACGCGCGGCGGCAACGACTTCGTGCTCGCCCTGCGCGTGCGCAGCGTCGACGAGGAGGCGGCGCGGCTCGCCGCGCTGGGCATCCTGCTGATGAAGCCGCCGCACGACCTGCCGGCGTGGCACCAGAGGGTGGCCCACCTGCGCGACGCCTCCGGCAGGCTTCTCGAGATCTGGTCGCCGCTTGCGAAGCAGACGCCATAGCGATGGCCGAGTACGTCCTCGACTGCTTCGTGCAATCCGGCCACGCCTGCAAGCCGGCGCGGCTGCTCGAGCCCGCCGGCGCCGACCGGACGTCGTGTTGCATCGATTTATCGCGCTGCGGCGACCTGTTCCGGGAGGACGAACCCGGGATACACTGGCGCGATTCGCATCCGGCGGTCGCCGCCTGACGCCATGCCGGTCATCGAATCCGCGCTCGACCTTCGCGACCCGACGTACGCGGCCAACCGCGAGGCCATGGCGGCGCTGGTCGCCGACCTTGCCGCCAAGCTCGCCATCGTCGAGCAGGGCGGCGGCGACGCGGCGCGCGCAAAGCACGTCGCGCGCGACAAGCTGCTGCCGCGCGAGCGCGTACGCGCGCTGCTCGACCCGGGCAGCCCGTTCCTCGAGCTCTCCCCGCTGGCCGCCTGGGACATGTACGGCGACAACATCGCCTCGGCCGGCGTGATCACCGGCATCGGCCGCGTGGCGGGGCGCGAGTGTGTCGTCGTCTGCAACGACGCCACGGTCAAGGGCGGCACGTACTTCCCGATGACGGTGAAGAAGCACCTGCGCGCGCAGGAGATCGCGCGCGAGAACGCGCTGCCGTGCATCTACCTCGTCGACTCCGGGGGGGCCAACCTGCCCAACCAGGTCGACGTGTTTCCGGACCGCGATCACTTCGGGCGCATCTTCTACAACCAGGCGATCATGTCGGCCGAGCGCATTCCGCAGGTCGCCGTGGTCATGGGCTCGTGCACGGCCGGCGGGGCCTACGTGCCGGCGATGTGCGACGAGTCCATCATCGTGCGCGAGCAGGGCACGATCTTCCTCGCCGGACCGCCGCTGGTGAAGGCGGCCACCGGCGAGATCGTCTCCGCCGAGGCGCTGGGCGGCGCCGACGTGCACACGCGCGTCTCCGGCGTGGCCGACCACTACGCGCAGGACGACCGCCACGCGCTGGCGATCGCGCGCCGCATCGTCGGACACCTCGGGACGCGCAAGCCTGCGACGGCGGAACCCGCGCCGCCGCGACCGCCGCGCTACGACCCGCAGGAGCTCTACGGCGTCATCAACGCCGACATCCGCAAGCCCTACGACGTGCGCGAGGTCATCGCGCGCGTAGTCGACGACAGCGACCTCGACGAATTCAAGGCGCGCTACGGCGTAACACTCGTCACCGGCTTCGCGCGCATCCACGGCTACCCGGTCGGCGTCGTCGCCAACAACGGCGTGCTCTACGGCGAGTCGGCCCAGAAGGGCGCGCACTTCGTCGAGCTGTGCGTGCAGCGCGCAACGCCGCTCGTGTTCCTGCAGAACGTCACCGGCTTCATGGTCGGGCAGAAGTACGAGGCCGGCGGCATCGCCAAGGACGGCGCCAAGATGGTGTTGGCCGTCTCCTGCGCGAAGGTGCCGAAGTTCACGGTGATCATCGGCGGCAGCTACGGTGCCGGCAACTACGGCATGTGCGGCCGCGCGTTCGGGCCGCGCTTCCTGTGGATGTGGCCGAACGCGCGCATCTCGGTGATGGGCGGCGAGCAGGCGGCCACGGTGCTCGCGACCGTGCGGCGCGACATCGTCGAGGCGAAGGGCGGCGCGTGGAGCGCCGAGGAGGAGGCCGCGTTCAAGGCGCCGATCCGCGCCCGGTACGACCGCGAAGGACACCCGTATTACGCGAGCGCGCGCTTGTGGGACGACGGCATCATCGACCCGGCCGACACGCGCCGCGTCCTGGCGCTCGCGCTCTCCGCCGCGCGCAACCGAGTCCCCGAGCCGACGACGTTCGGCGTGTTCCGCATGTAGCGCCATTCCCCCATGACCAAGAAGAAATCGCCCGATCCCGAGCTGCCGCAGCTGCCGACGTTCACGACGGTCGAGCTGGCCGTGCGCAACGGCGTGGCGCTCGTCACGCTCAATCGCCCGGACAGGCACAACGCGTTCGACGAGCGCCTGATCGCCGAGCTGACGCAGGCGCTGTGCGCGATCGACGCCGCGCCCGACGTGCGCGCGGTCGTGCTGCTCGGCGCAGGGGCGAGCTTCTGCGCCGGCGCCGACCTCGACTGGATGCGCCGCATGGCGGACTACGACTACGCGCGCAACGTCGCCGACGCGCAGGCGCTGGCGCAACTGCTGCAGGTGCTCGCCGGCCTTTCCAAACCGACGATCGCGCGCGTCCACGGGCCGGCCTACGGCGGCGGCGTGGGGCTGGTCGCCTGCTGCGACATCGCGGTCGCGGCCGTCGGGGCGACGTTCGCGCTCTCGGAGGCGAAGCTCGGGCTGATCCCCGCGACCATCGGCCCCTATGTCGTCGAGGCGATGGGCGCGCGCACGGCGCGCCGCTACATGCTGACCGGCGAGCGCTTCGAGGCGGCCGAGGCCTACCGCGTCGGGCTCGTGCATGATCTCGCCCCGTCGGTCGAAGCGCTGGACGAGCGCGTCAACGACCTGCTTGGCGAGCTGATGCTCGCCGGTCCGCATGCGCAGAAGGCGGTGAAGGCGCTGATCCGAGCGATCGCGCACAGGCCGATCGACGAGCGGGTGATCGCCGACACGGCGGAGCGCATCGCGACCGTGCGCGCCTCCGACGAGGCGCGCGAGGGCGCCGCTGCGTTCCTCGGCAAGCGCTCGCCGGCGTGGGTGCCGGCAGCGCTCCGCGCGAAGAAGAAGCGGTGATGGACGCGGCCGGCCTCGACACGTGGCACCTCGTCGCGCTGGCCGGCGCGCTCGGCTGGGCGAGCGGGTTGCGCCTCTACGCCGTGCTGTTCATCGTCGGCGGGCTCGGCTACCTCGGCTGGATCCCGCTGCCGGGGGGCCTCAAGCTGCTCGCGCACCCGTACGTGCTCGTCGCCTCGTTCGGGATGTTCGTCGTCGAGTTCATCGCCGACAAGATCCCGGTGTTCGACTCGTTCTGGGACACCGTGCAGACGTTTGTGCGCATCCCCGCTGGCGCGGCGCTCGCCGCAAGCGTGTTCGGCGACGTGTCGGGGGCGACGACGCTCGCCGCGGCGATCCTCGGCGGCACGCTCGCGGCCGGCAGCCACTTCACGAAGTCGGGCAGCCGCATGGCGATCAACACTTCGCCCGAGCCGTTCTCCAACTGGGCCGCCTCGTTCGGCGAGGATCTCGCCGTGGCCGTGGTGCTGTGGCTCGCGTATGAGCACCCGTTCGTCGCGCTGTTCGTGCTCGGCCTGTTCGTGCTGGGCATGATCTGGCTGATCCCGAAGCTCTGGCGCTTCCTCGCGCGCGCGTTCTCCGGCCTTGCGCGCGTGTTCGGCGCGCAGCCGCGCGACGGCGTGCCGGGGAATGGCACATGAGTGCCATCGAGGGCAGGTGGCTGCTTTACCCGCTGCTTGCCCTGGCGTTGCTGACGTTCGTTGTCGGCACGCTGATGTACCGGCGGCGCGTGGCCGAGATCCGCCGCAAGGGCGTGCGCCTGCAGTCGCTCGCCAGTTCGGCAGGAATGGCGGCCACGCTCGAGGACACGCGCGCCTCCGACAACTTCCGCAACCAGTTCGAGCTGCCGGTGCTGTTCTACGCCGGCGTGCTCGTTGCCTACGCCGCGCAGCTCGCCTCGCCAGCCTACCTCGCGCTGGCCTGGGCCTTTGTCGCCTCGCGCGTCGTGCATAGCGCGATCCACTGCACGACCAATCGCGTGAAACACCGCTTCCTCGCGTTCGTCACCGGCTTCTGGCTGGTCGTCGCGCTGTGGGCGCTGCTGGCCTGGGACCTCCTCGTGGCGGGGAAGGGCTGATGTTCGACAAGATCCTGATCGCCAATCGCGGCGAGATCGCGGTGCGCATCGCGCGCACGGCGCGGCGCCTCGGCGTGCGCACGGTTGCCGTCTATTCGGACTCCGACGCGCGCGCCCTGCACGTCGAATGCTGCGACGAGGCGTATCGGCTCGGGCCGCCGGCGCCGCGCGAGAGCTACCTCGACGGTGCGCGCGTGATTGCCGTGGCGCGCTCCTGCGGCGCACAGGCAATCCACCCCGGTTACGGCTTCCTGTCCGAGAATGCGGACTTCGCGCAGGGCTGCGCGCACGCGGGCATCGCGTTCATCGGCCCGCCCCCCTCCGCGATCGCCGCGATGGGCTCGAAGTCCGCGGCGAAGGCGATCATGGGCAAGGCGGGCGTGCCGCTGGTGCCCGGCTACCACGGCGACGACCAGGCTGCGGCGCTGCTCGCGCGCGAAGCGGCGAAGGTCGGCTACCCGGTGCTGATCAAGGCGACGGCGGGCGGCGGCGGCAAGGGCATGAAGATCGTGCGCGCGGAAGGCGAGTTCGCCGCGGCGCTTGCCTCGGCCCGGCGCGAGGCGAAGGCAAGCTTCGGCGACGAGCGCGTGCTGCTCGAGCGCTACCTCGACTCGCCACGGCACGTCGAGATCCAGGTGTTCGCCGACGCGCACGGCAACGTCGTGCACCTGAACGAGCGCGACTGCTCGGTGCAGCGCCGCCATCAGAAGGTGCTCGAGGAGGCGCCCGCGCCCGGCATGACGGGCGAGCGCCGGCGCGCGATGGGCGAGGCCGCGGTCGCCGCGGCGCGCGCCATCGGCTACGTCGGCGCCGGCACCGTCGAATTCATCGCCGAGCAGGACGGCCGCTTCTACTTCATGGAGATGAACACGCGGCTGCAGGTCGAGCACCCGGTGACCGAGATGGTGACCGGGCTCGACCTCGTGGAGTGGCAGCTGCGCGTAGCCGCGGGCGAGAAGCTGCCGCTGGCGCAGGACGCCATCGTCCTGTCCGGCCATGCGATCGAGGCGCGGCTGTACGCCGAGGACGCCGACCGCGGCTTCCTGCCGTCGATCGGCCGGCTCGCGCACTGGCGCATGCCCGCCGAACGGCAGGGCGTGCGCGTCGACAGCGGCTATCGCGCCGGCGACGAGGTGAGCCCGCACTACGACCCGATGCTCGCCAAGGTGATCGCGTGGGGCGAGGACCGCGAGGAGGCCCGCGCGCGCCTGATCGGGGCGCTCTCCGAGTGCGAAATCGCTGGCGTGACCACGAACGCCGCGTTCCTCGGGCGCGTGCTCGCGCACGACGCGTTCGCCGGCGCGAGGCTCGACACCGGGCTCATCGAGCGGCACCGCGAAGAACTGTTCCCCCCGCCCGAGCCGATCCCGGACGCCGTGCTGGTGGCGGCTGCGGCGGCCGAGGCCCTGGCACTGCGCGAAACAAGCGTGACACGCGCACTCGCCTCGACCGATCCGCATTCGCCATGGGATGCGCTCGACGGCTGGTCGCCGGGATACGGCGCGCGCGGTTACGCGCTGCGCTTCGCCGATGGCGCGGCCGAGCACGGCGTCACCGTGCGCGATGAAGGCGGCGTGCTGCGCCTTGGCCTGTCTGAGCGCACGATCGGCATCGAGGCGACGCGAGCGGCCGACGGCGCGCTGATTCTCGTGGGCGATGGCGCGCGCGTGCGCGCGAGCGTGGTCGCGCTGGGCGAGGAGCGGCACGTGTTCACGCAGGGCTCACGCCGCCGCCTGCGCCTCGTCGATCTGCTGGCCCACGCCGGTGAAGTGGAGGCGCACGCCGGGCACCTCATGGCGCCGATGTCGGGCTCGATCGTCGCGGTGCTGGTGCGGCCGGGCGACCGCGTCGCCAAGGGGGCGCCGCTGATCGTGGTCGAGGCGATGAAGATGGAGCACACGATCACGGCTCCCGCCGCCGGCATCGTCGCTGCGGTCAACTACGGCGTGGGCGACAAGGTGGCCGAGGGCGCGGACCTGGTCGACCTCGAGGATCCGCCGGAAACACCCTGATGCGGCTGCTGCTCGCCACCGCCTCGCAGGCTCAGGCGTGGCGCGATGCCTTCGCCGCGGCATTGCCGGACGCCAGGTTGCACGTGTGGCCGGACGCGCCCGCCGAGGTCGACTACGCGCTGGTGTGGAAGCCGCCTCCCGAGTGCTTCGAGCGCGTGAAGGTGACGCGCGCGATCGCGAACCTCGGCGCGGGCGTGGACGCGTTGCTCGCGGTGCCGACGCTGCCCGCCGGCGTGCCTGTCCTGCGTCTCACCGACGCCGGCATGGCCGCGCAGATGGCCGAGTACGTGACGCTCGCCGTGCTCGCGGCGTTCCGCGAGCAGCGCGAGTACGCTCAGCAGCAGCGCGAGCGGGTGTGGCGGCCACGGCGGCGCCTGGACAAGCGCGCGTTCGGCGTCGGCCTGCTCGGCATGGGCGTGCTCGGGTCCGCCGTCGCCGCCGCACTCGCGCCCTTCGGCTTTCCGCTGCGCGGGTGGGCACGCACGCCGCGCGACGTGCCGGGGGTGGCGATGCACGCGGAGGCCGAAGGGCTGCACGCGCTGCTGGCGGCGAGCAACGTGCTGGTTTGCATGCTGCCGAGCACGCCGGCGACGCGGGGGCTCGTCGGCGCCGACGTACTGCGCCGGCTGCCGCGTGGTGCGCACGTCGTCAACGTCTCGCGCGGCGAACTCGTTGTCGAGACCGACCTGCTGGCGGCGCTGGACGACGGGAGCCTCGGCTCGGCGACGCTCGACGTCTTCGCCGAGGAGCCGCTGCCCGCGGGCCACCCGTTCTGGCATCATCCGCGGATCGTGATCACCCCCCACGTCTCGGCCGCGACGCTGATCGACGACTCGGTGGCGCAGGTGGCCGCGCGCATCGCGGCGCACGCGCGCGGCGAGCGCGTCGAGGGCGTGGTCGACCGCGCGCGAGGCTACTGACTTGGCCCCTTCACCCGCGCTGCCGGCGCGCGTGCGCCTCGTCGACGTCGGCCCCCGCGACGGGTTGCAGAACGAGAAGGGCGTCGTTCCCGCCGACGTGAAGGCGGCGCTGATCGAGATGCTCGCCGACGCGGGGCTGCCCGGTGTCGAGGCGACGTCGTTCGTGTCGCCGAAGTGGGTGCCGCAGATGGCCGACGCGGCGGAGGTGATGGCGCGCATCCGCCGCAAGGCCGGCGTGGCCTATTCGGTGCTGGTGCCCAACCTGAAGGGCTTCGAAGGCGCGCTGGCAGCGAAGGCCGACGAGGTCGTCGTGTTTGCGGCGGCGAGCGAGGCGTTCTCGCAGCGGAACATCAACTGCTCGACCGCGGAGTCGATCGAGCGCTTCCGCCCGGTGGTGCGTGCAGCGCTCGACGCCGGCATGCGCGTGCGCGGCGCGATCTCGGTGGCGCTCGGCTGTCCCTACCAGGGCGAGGTGCGGCCCGCGGCGGTCGGCGAGGTCGCGCGGCGCCTGCTGGACATCGGCGTGCAGCACTGCGGCGTGGCCGACACGATTGGCGTGGGCACGCCGATCGCGTCGAAACGCGCGATGGAGGCGGCGCTCGGCGCGTTCCCGCTCGACGAGGTCAGCGGGCACTTCCACGACACCTACGGCCAGGCGCTCGCCAACGTCTACGCCTGCCTCGAGATGGGCGTGGCGACGTTCGACGCAAGCGTGGCGGGGCTGGGCGGCTGCCCGTACGCGAAGGGCGCCACCGGCAACGTCGCCACCGAGGACGTCGTCTACCTGCTGCACGGTCTCGGCATCGAGACCGGCGTAGACCTGGCCAGGCTGCGTGCGGCGGGGCGCTACATCTCCGGGCACCTCGGGCGGCCGACGCACTCGCGCGTGGCGCGCGCGCTCGATGCGAAGGAGGGCGTCGCCGCATGACGAGCGCTCACCCCCAGCCCCTCTCCCACCTGACGGCGGTGGACCCTCACCCCCGACCCCTCTCCCACCTGACGGCGGTGGACCCTCACCCCCGACCCCTCTCCCACCTGACGGCGGGAGAGGGGAGTATCGACGCGTCGCCGGTTTTCTCCCCTCGCCCCGCGCGGCGGGGAGAGGGGCCGGGGGTGAGGGGCGCTGCAACATGAGCGGCGAGCACAAGCCGGTGACCGCGGGCGGCGCGGTGCCCTCGCCATGCGTCAGCGTGTGCGCGATGGACGCGGCGAGCGGACTTTGCACCGGGTGCCTGCGCACGCTCGACGAAATCGCGGCGTGGTCGGTGATGGATGACGACACGAAGCGTGCGGTACTCGCGGCGGCGTCCACCCGCCGCGGCAGCGTCAGGGCGGCGGGCGATGGTCGCGGCTGACTGGTACTTCGACTTCATCTCGCCGTTCGCCTACCTGGCGAGCGAGCGTCTGTCGCTGCTCGCCCCGACGATCCGCGTCCGCTACAAGCCTGTCCTGTTCGCCGCGCTGCTCGACGCGAACGGGCAGAAGGGGCCTGCCGAGATCGCCGCCAAGCGCGTGTTCACGTACCGCTACGTCGTCTGGCAGGCCCGCCGCTGGGGCATCCCGGTGCGCTTTCCCCACGAGCATCCGTTCAACCCGCTGGCGCTCCTGCGCCTGGCAATTGCGTGCGACTGCCGGCCCGAAGCCGTGCAGCGCATCTTCCGATTCGTGTGGCGCGACGGGCGCCTGCCGGACCTGCCGATCGAGTGGGCCGAGCTGGCGCACGACCTCGGCCTGCCCGACGCGGCGGAGCGCATCGCCGACCCGGACGTCAAGGAGCGGCTGCGGCGCAACACCGACGAGGCGCTCGCGCGCGGCGTATTCGGCGTGCCCACGCTCGCGATCGGCGAGACGCTGTTCTTCGGGGCCGACGCGATGGAGATGGCGCGCGACTACGCGCTCGCCGGCTGCCGCTTCGACGATCCCGAGTTCGACCGCGTGGCAGCGCTGCCGGAGGGCGCGCAGCGTACAGCGGCGCCCGCGAAGACGAAGACGCGCGTCGTCGGCAGCGCGCGTTGACCGAGGGGCCCGGGCCATGCACCCGAATCCACCGCCGGCGTGCGCCAGATCCTCGGCCACCCCGGCGAGGTGGGGCTGCCCGCGAGCGGCGCCGGGCGCATCACGGTGATCAGGACGGCCTGACCGCGACGGTGCCGCGCGCGATCAGCGCGTCGATCGCGGCCTCGTCGAGGCCCGCCTCGCGCAGGACCGCGACGCTGTCCGCGCCTTGCGCCGGGGCCGCGCTGCCGGAGGCGAATGGCGCTTCCCCGATGCGAAACGGCGGGGCGTACTGGCGCATCCCGTCGACCTCGACGATCATGCCGCGGGCGACGAACTGCGCGTCGGAGAGCGCCTCGTCGAGTGTCAGGACCGGCGTGACGCAGCAGTCGACCGCGTCGAACACACGCGTCCACTCGGCGAGCGTGCGCGTGCCGAACACCGCCTGAAGCTCGCGGCGCACGCGGGCGCCCTCGGTGCCGGACGCAAGCCCGTGTGGCACGAGGTCTTGCCGGCCTATCGCCGCGCACAGCGCGCGCCAGAACTTCTCCTCCAGCGCGCCCACCGCAAGCCAGCGGCCGTCGGCCGTACCGTAGACGCCGTAGCACGGCACGCCGCCGGTGAGCAGGTCCTCGCCGCGCGGCAGCGTGCGGCCGTGCTGCTCTAGCGCGTGCAGCGCGAAGATGTTGTGCGCGAGCGACGCGTCGGCCATCGCGACGTCGACGTACGCGCCCCGTCCGCTGCGCTGCGCGCCCACCAGCAACGCGAGGATCGCGATCGCCGCGCTGGCGCCGCCGCCGAGCAGGTCGGCAATTTGCAGGTTGCACAGCGCAGGCGGGCCGCCGGCCGTACCGGTCTGGT
>Ga0209391_10000434_pt1 | contig 19546 bp, 31 predicted proteins | sample PPLLak3March2015_FD_187246 | JGI IMG/M metagenome (GOLD analysis project Ga0209391, IMG submission 187246) | Freshwater sediment microbial communities from Prairie Pothole Lake near Jamestown, North Dakota, USA - PPLs Lake P7 Core (1) Depth... | ecosystem: Environmental > Aquatic > Freshwater >...
CAAAACCCCGAAGTGTTTGGATTCCACCTATCCGGAACAGCTCGTTATAAAAATAGGTATCCGAAGCAAGATATTTGCCCTGTGCCTGGGTAAAAAGTGAATGCCTCGGGTTGAATGTCCAGATCTTATTCGCTAAAAGTTCAATTCTGTATTGTTTTTCTGTGTCGTCTTCCGTGCTGCGGTTTGCCCAGAATACTTTGGTGGTGAGTTCGTAATCGTGCCAGTCCGGAAAAGAACCTTCTTTTTCAGTACTAATAAAAGCAAGTCCGAGTGCCCGGGTTTTAAAAGAAGACAAAGAGCTGTCTGCTGATGCCTGAAGCAGGTCATTGGATTCGGTATAATTGAAAAGGGCGGCGAGCTCAGATCGTCTGCGCAGTTTATAAAACAAATTAAAATTGAAATTGATGTTGTTGAAAGTGGAATCCTGCTGGTAAAGATTGAAGCTGAATTCCGGACTGAACGCCGACTGAAATACAAAGGGCAGACGGGCCCGCAGGTCAATTTCTTTTCTGTCATTCCCGTTGTTCTGCCATTTTAAAGAAATACTTTCCCCGCGGTTAAAAATATTTTCCAAAGAGAGGAAGAGATAGCCGTTGAATATGAGTTTGTCATTTTCACGGTCGTTGCTAAAACCGACCAGGCCGTCAAAAGAACTCGATCTTTTCTTTTCAAAAAAATAGTAGATGCTCGTGGAATCTTTTGTAAACAGAACTTCAGGTGGTTTCGTTTCGCTTACAAAGGGAATGTTTTGGACAGCTACTGAAGAAAGGTCGACATTTTTTTTACTAAATGGTTCTCCCACAGTAATGCCCAGGGCATGTTTTTTAAAACCTGCAGGAAATTCCGGGTAACCGTTGATCACGATCTCATCGATGGTACGGGTATATGTTTCGCTGACGGCCAGATTGGCGCGGAGCTCAGAGGCTTCAATTTCGATCACTTCAAGAAAAACTTCTGCAAAGGGCTGGCTGTTCCCTGCGTAATAGTCGGTGACCTGCTGCATCAGGTTCTCCAGATCTTCAAAAGGCAGGGTGATGGTTTCACTGCCTGTTGCCCATTCTTTGTTGTTCTTGAACAGTTCGTGGAGCGATCGGGGATATTTCAGGATTATTCTTTCAATTCTGTGCCCCGGTATAAAAAAGGCCGTGTACAGGGTATCTGTTTTGATAAGGGTATCCAGTTTGTTTTGTAAATAGCCCATTTTCTGCAGTTTCAGTCCGATTTCGGCAAGCTCCCTGGTTACTCCGGTTTCGGTATCATGAATTTTAATGTAATCGGGCAGGGACACAGACACTTTATTTGCATCGGGTTGTACTTTTACATCCAGATTAATACGCTGGCCAAAGGCTAAATTCGCCCACAAGAAAAACAGGGTGTAATATATATATGGTGTAATTTGCAATTTCAGACGGGATCAGGGTGTAAATATCACTGATTTTTTATTGAAAACCAATGTAATTTTTTGGCGTGCCGAAGTTTTTTAAAGGAAGAAGACCCAGGAGGTTTATCCGGTTTGTTTTACAATAAAGAAATTGTTTTCCTATAAAATATTGGCTTACAAGGATTTCATTTTCCCGGCAGGCAGCAGGTCTGTTAAAATATATTGTTAAAAAAACGCTGGTATAAAGTTTGAATAAATAGAAAAATGTTATACATTTGCACACTCTTAAAAAAAGAGGTTTAAAAATATTAAAAAAACAAGAAAAATAGAATGCCAACTATTCAACAATTAGTACGTAAAGGAAGGGCTAAAATAACCAAGAAGAGTAAATCGGCTGCTTTGAGTTCTTGTCCGCAGCGTCGCGGTGTTTGTACGCGTGTTTACACAACAACCCCAAAGAAACCAAATTCTGCTATGAGAAAAGTAGCCAGGGTAAGGTTGACCAACGGGAATGAGGTGAACGCATACATACCGGGTGAAGGACATAATTTGCAAGAGCACTCGATAGTATTGGTTAGAGGCGGAAGAGTAAAAGACTTACCCGGGGTTAAGTATCACATCGTTCGCGGTGCACTGGATACTGCTGGTGTAAGCGGACGAAATCAGCGTAGATCAAAATACGGTACCAAACGTCCGAAGAAATAAAGTAATTACTTTAATGTAGAGAACAATGAGAAAAAAAATATCTAAAAAAAGGGAACTTTTACCGGACCCTAAATACGGAGATCAGTTAGCAACTCGTTTTGTGAATAATTTGATGGTAGACGGAAAAAAATCTGTCGCCTACAAAGTATTTTACGACGCTTTGGAAATTGTAGAAAAGAGAAAGCAGCAGGACGAAGAGAAAAATGCTTTGGATCTGTGGAAAGATGCCTTATCGAACATCATGCCTCACGTTGAGGTACGAAGCAGCAGAATTGGTGGAGCTACGTTCCAGATTCCTATGCCGATCAGACCGGACAGAAAGATCTCGATGGCGATCAAATGGATGATTTTATATGCCAAAAGACGCAATGAAAAATCAATGTCGGCAAGACTTGCCGGCGAAATAATGGCTGCTGTAAAAGAAGAAGGTGCTGCGGTAAAGAAAAGAATGGATGTGCACAAAATGGCTGAAGCCAACAAAGCATTCTCTCATTTTAGATTTTAATGATTAGATAAATGGCCAGAGATTTAAAATATACAAGAAATATTGGTATTGCAGCGCATATTGACGCAGGTAAAACTACGGTCACTGAGCGAATACTTTATTATACCGGTGTTTCGCATAAAATCGGTGAGGTACACGATGGTGCTGCTACCATGGACTGGATGGAGCAGGAGCAGGAAAGAGGTATCACGATTACTTCAGCTGCCACACATTGCAAATGGAAATACAACAACGACAGTTATGCTGTAAATATCATCGACACGCCGGGTCACGTGGATTTTACCGTTGAGGTAGAGCGTTCCCTGCGCGTACTGGATGGTATGGTGGCTTTGTTCAGCGCCGTTGATGGTGTTGAGCCGCAGTCAGAAACTGTTTGGAGACAGGCAGATAAGTACAGGGTACCCAGAATTGGTTTTGTAAACAAAATGGACCGTCAGGGTGCAGATTTTTACAATGTTTGTACGCAGGTAAAAGAAATGCTGGGTGGAAATCCGGTTGCTCTGCAGGTGCCGATTGGTGATGAAATCGATTTTAAAGGCGTGGTTGATCTTATTTCAAATAAGGCGATCATTTGGGATGAAGAGGATAAAGGTATGACTTTTGAAGTCATCGAAATTCCTGCAAATCTAAAGGATGAAGTTTCTAAAAAGAGGGCAGAACTGGTTGAAGCCGTAGCCGGATATGACGAAACTTTGCTCGAGAAATTTTTTGAAGATGAAGACTCGATCACAGAAGTGGAGATCATTGCAGCTTTGAGAAAAGCAACCATTGATATGTCTATTATTCCCATGTTCTGTGGTTCTGCATTTAAAAATAAAGGTGTACAGGCGATGCTTGACGGTGTGATGCGATTTTTGCCTTCACCGCTTGATATTGAAGCCATTGTAGGTATAAATCCTGACACTGAAAAAGAAGAAAGACGCCAGCCAAGCGCCTCTGAGCCCTTCTCAAGTCTGGCCTTTAAAATTGCTACCGATCCATTTGTTGGAAGGCTGGCTTTCTTCAGGGTCTATTCAGGTTTTCTTGATTCAGGTTCTTATGTACTGAACACACGTTCCGGCAATAAGGAAAGAATTTCAAGGATCTATCAGATGCATGCCAACAAGCAGCAACCGATTGATAAAATTGAAGCAGGTGATATAGGTGCAGCAGTAGGATTTAAAGATATTAAAACCGGTGATACGCTTTGTGATCTGAATAAACCAATTGTTCTGGAATCCATGAGTTTCCCTGAACCGGTTATCGGTATTGCAGTTGAGCCAAAAACAAAGGCTGACGTTGATAAATTGGGTATGTCGTTGGCAAAACTGGCGGAAGAAGATCCGACATTTGTGGTGAGGACAGACCAGGCTTCGGGTCAGACAATTATTTCAGGTATGGGTGAACTGCATTTGGAAATACTTGTTGATCGGTTAAAGCGCGAGTTTAAGGTTGAAGTCAACCAGGGACAACCACAGGTTGAATACAAGGAAGCATTGACAAAAAATGCACAGCACAGGGAAGTTTACAAGAAACAATCCGGTGGTCGTGGTAAATTTGGAGATGTTGTTTTTGAGATGGGACCGGCAGATGCCGATTTCAAAGGCCCAGGACTTCAGTTTGTCAATGAGATAAAGGGTGGAAATATCCCTAGGGAATATGTGCCCGCTATTGAAAAAGGTTTCAGAGAAGCCATGAAGAACGGTCCTTTGGCCGGATATGAAATGGATACCATGAAGGTCAGGGTCATTGACGGATCATTCCACCCGGTGGATTCTGATTCCCTGTCGTTTGAACTGGCAGCCAAGATCGGATACAAGTCAGCGGCAAAAGCGGCAGGAGCTGTAATTTTAGAGCCTATCATGAAACTTGAGGCCGTAACCCCGGAAGAGAATATGGGGGATATAGTTGGTGACCTGAACAGAAGAAGGGGTCATGTGAATTCAATGGATGACAGAGCGGGAGCGAAAGTCATCAAGGCATTGGTTCCTTTGTCAGAGATGTTTGGCTATGTAACCACCCTGAGGACTTTGTCATCGGGCAGGGCAACGTCAACGATGGAATTCTCGCATTATGCAGAAACTCCGGCGAATATCTCGGCAGAAGTAATTAAAAAAGCGAATGGGTAACCTTGTAATACAATAAGTGATGAGTCAGAAAATCAGAATAAAATTAAAATCTTACGACCACAATCTGGTAGATAAGTCGGCAGACAAGATCGTAAAATCTGTAAAGAGTACGGGTGCTGTAATCAATGGACCTATTCCTTTACCAACAAACAAAAAGATCTTTACTGTTTTGCGTTCTCCACACGTAAACAAAAAGGCCAGGGAGCAGTATGAATTGAATGCCCACAAAAGGATACTCGATATTTACAGCTCTTCTTCCAAAACCATCGATGCTTTGATGAAGCTGGAATTGCCAAGTGGTGTGGAAGTAGAGATCAAAGTGTAAGTGTTTTCCAAATAGGAAGATACCACTGAAATTGAAAAAGAGATTTTTCAACAACATGTCCCGAGCGTTTGACGAGGGAAAAACGGAAAAAATACATCAGGGTTGAAGTATTTTTGACCCTGTTTGTTTTAAATAGATTGTATAATAATTATAAACTAAATTATGTCTGGGTTAATTGGAAAGAAAATTGGAATGACCAGTATTTACGATGAGAATGGGAAGAACATCCCATGCACCGTTTTACAGGTAGGTCCATGTATTGTTACCCAAGTCAGAACCAAAGAGGTTGACGGGTATGAGGCCATTCAACTTGGTTTCGATGACAAAGCAGAAAGGCATGCCAACAAAGCGACTGTAGGTCACTTTAAAAAAGCGGGCACGAGTGCTAAGAAACAAGTTGTCGAATTCAAGTATTTTACAGAGGAGTATAAATTAGGTGATGAGATCACAGTTGATCTTTTTCAGGAAGGAGAATTTGTCGACATCAGTGGCACTTCAAAAGGAAAAGGATTCAATGGTGTGGTAAAAAGACACGGATTTGCCGGTGTTGGTCAGGCCACACACGGTCAGCACAACCGTTTGAGAGCCCCCGGTTCTGTTGGTGCATCTTCTTATCCGTCAAGGGTATTTAAAGGTGTACGGATGGCCGGAAGGTTAGGAGGAGATACAGTGAAAGTTCAAAACCTGCGAGTTTTAAAAGTGGTTAAGGAAAAAAATCTTTTGGTAGTAAAGGGTGCAGTTCCTGGTCATAAGAATGCATATATAATTATTGAGAAATAATGAAGGTAGCTGTAATAGATATCAACGGGAAAAATACTGGAAGAAGCGTTGAGCTTTCAGATGCTATTTTTGGAATAGAGCCAAACAAACACGCTATTTATTTAGATGTTAAGCAATACCTGGCCAACAAAAGACAAGGAACGCATAAATCAAAGGAAAGGGCTGAGATCGCCGGAAGTACCAGAAAAATAAAGAAACAGAAAGGTACGGGTACTGCCAGAGCGGGTAGTGTTAAATCACCACTTTTCAGAGGCGGAGGAAGGGTTTTCGGACCAACACCAAGAAGTTATTCTTTTAAACTGAACAAAGGTTTAAAGAGACTGGCCCGTCAATCTGCATTGTCTTTGAAGGCAAAACAGGACAATCTGGTGGTTATGGAGAAGTTTGATTTTGAAGCGCCCAAGACGAAGGATTTTGTAAAGATCCTGAAAACACTGGGGATTGAAAATAAAAAATCTCTTTTCGTGTTGGATGAGTCAAATAAAAATGTATATTTGTCATCGCGAAATTTGAAAGGTGTGAATATTGTAAATGGCTCAAATATAGCAACTTACGAAATATTATACGCCAATAAAGTGGTCCTTTCAGAGGAATGTTTAGAAGAAATTGAAACAAATTTTAGCAAATAGTTATGAGTATTTTAGTTAAACCTATTATTACGGAAAAGGCTACAGATCTTAGTGAACTGAGAAACTGCTATACATTTGTTGTAGAAAAGTCGGCGAATAAAATAGAGATCAAGCAAGCTGTGGAAAGTGCTTACGGTGTAACTGTTAATAAAGTAAGAACTGTTGTACATCCCGCTGTACGCAATGCCAAGAACACCAAAAAGGGATTGGTTATCGGCGTGAAGGGGGCTTACAAAAAGGCTTTTATTCAATTGGCAGAGGGCCAGAATATTGATTTTTACAGCAATATCTAAGAAAACGAGATGGCATTAAGAAAATTAAATCCGATAACCCCGGGACAACGATTCAGAGTTGTTACAGATTTTGTTGAGGTAACTGCGAGCAAACCAGAAAAAAGTTTGCTGGCCGGAAGATCAAAATCAGGTGGTAGAAATAATGATGGTAAAATGACCATGCGTTATGTTGGTGGTGGTCACAAACAGAGATACCGTATCATTGATTTTAAAAGAAATAAAGATGGTGTTCCTGCAACGGTCAAGACCATTGAATATGACCCCAATCGTTCGGCATATATTGCATTGCTGTTTTATGCAGACGGAGAGAAGCGTTATGCAGTTGCTCAGAATGGTTTAAAGGTCGGGCAGACTATCATTTCAGGAGATAAAGTAGCTCCGGAAGTGGGTAATACCTTGTTTTTGAAGGATATTCCACTTGGAACCGTAATATCATTGATTGAGTTACATCCAGGTCAGGGAGCGGTGATGGCGAGAAGTGCCGGATCTTTTGCTCAGTTAATGGCCAGAGAAGGTAAATATGCAACTGTTAAATTGCCTTCGGGTGAGGTCAGGCTGGTATTGCTGTCTTGTAAGGCTACCATTGGTGTGGTTTCCAATTCAGATTATCAATTGACTGTTTCAGGTAAAGCCGGTAGAAACCGTTGGCTGGGAAGAAGACCAAGAACGCGTCCTGTTGTAATGAACCCTGTTGATCACCCGATGGGTGGTGGTGAAGGCCGGGCATCCGGTGGACACCCAAGATCAAGAAAAGGTATCCCTGCAAAAGGATTCAAGACCAGGTCTAAAACAAAAGCGAGTAATAAGCACATAGTAATGCGCAGAAAAAAATAAGGATTGATATATGGCACGATCATTAAAAAAAGGACCTTTTGTTCATTTTAAGTTAGACAGAAAGATCCAGAAAAATATAGAAGCAGGCAATAAATCGGTGATAAAAACCTGGTCAAGAGCCTCAATGATTACTCCGGATTTTGTTGGACAAACAATAGGTGTTCATAACGGACGTCAATTTGTACCTGTGTATATTACCGAGAATATGGTTGGACATAAACTTGGAGAATTTTCACCTACACGTACGTTCAGGGGACATGGTGGTTCAAAAAATAAAGGTAAAAAATAATAGGTTTTATGGGAGTTCGTAAAAACAATAGAGCACAACAATTAAAGGAAGCACGTAAGGGTACTTACGTAGCAAAACTTAAAGGTTGCCCTTCCTCACCAAGAAAAATGCGTTTGGTTGCTGATCTGGTGAGAGGTGTGGAAGTTGAAAAAGCACTGGCTATTTTGAAGTTCAATGCCAAGCACTCTTCTATTAATTTGGAAAAATTAATGCTTTCCGCGATTGCAGTGTGGCAATCAAAGAACGAAGATGCAAACATTGAGGAGGCAGGATTATTTGTAAAGGAGATCTATGTTGACAGTGCATCCGTTCTGAAAAGACTGAGAACTGCACCACAGGGTAGAGCACATAGAATCAGAAAACGTTCGAATCACGTAACGTTGGTGTTAGGAACTAATAATATAAGCAATTAAGTAATAGCATGGGACAAAAAGCTAATCCAATAGGACTTCGTTTAGGAATCATCAGGGGGTGGGAATCAAACTGGTATGGAGGAAATGATTACGGCGATAAGATCGCAGAAGATCACCAGATCAGAAAATATGTGCGTGCTAGATTAAATAAGGCAAGTGTTTCCCGAGTGATCATCGAGAGAACCCTTAAACTTGTAACCGTTACTATCACAACCGCCCGTCCGGGAATCATCATCGGAAAAGGCGGACAAGAGGTAGACAAGCTGAAAGAGGAACTTAAAAAGATCACAGGAAAGGATATACAGATCAATATCTTTGAAATCAAAAGACCTGAATTAGATGCACTGCTGGTAGCTGCCAGTATTGCAAGACAGATTGAGAGCAGGATCTCTTACAAGAGAGCGATCAAAATGGCTATCGCAACTACCATGCGCATGAATGCGGAAGGTATTAAAGTGATGATCTCAGGCAGGTTGAACGGAGCTGAAATGGCTCGTTCAGAATCTTTTAAGGAAGGCAGAATACCGCTTTCTACTTTCAGAGCAGATATTGATTATGCACTTGAAGAAGCCAACACTACCTATGGAAAATTGGGTATCAAGGTTTGGATTATGAAAGGTGAGGTTTACGGAAAAAGAGAGTTGTCTCCTTTGGTTGGCATGGCCAAAAAAGCGGGCAAACCAACTGAAATGAGAAGTAAACCGCGCAAAAAATAATTTTTTAATAGACAAGAAATGTTACAGCCAAAGAGAGTCAAATATCGTAAAGTACAAAAGGGAAAAGGTAGTTTTAGTGGCCTTTCTCAAAGAGGTCACCAGCTTTCAGACGGAGTTTTTGGGATTAAATCATTAGAGCAAAGTTTCCTTACCTCTCGACAAATTGAAGCAGCACGTATCGCGGCTACCCGTTTTATGAAACGTCAGGGTAGTTTGTGGATCAAAGTATTCCCGGATAAACCGATCACCAAAAAACCTTTAGAGGTTCGTATGGGTAAAGGTAAGGGAGCACCCGAGTATTTCGTTGCTATTGTGAAGCCAGGAAAAATTATGTTCGAAATTGGCGGTGTTCCAATGGATGTGGCTAAAGAGGCTTTGCGTTTGGCAGCTCAGAAGCTACCGGTTAAAACCAAGTTTATTGTTGCACGTGATTATCAGGACGCCTAATCTAATCCGGCCTGGCCTGTAAAAAATAGAAACCATGAAACAATCTGAAATTGTAGAATTATCTGTAGAGGATTTAAAAGAAAAATTGGGCATGTTCCAAAAGAACTACACTGATATGAAACTTGCACATGCGATTTCACCATTAGAAAATCCAATACAATTGAGAAATTTAAGAAGAACCTGTGCAAGGTTGGCAACAGAATTAACTAAAAGAGAATTACAATAATTGTATTTCAATTTAAAGATGGAACAAAGAAATCTTAGAAAAGAAAGAGTCGGTGTAGTATCAAGCACTAAAATGCAGAAAACCGTAGTGGTATCTGAAGTTAGACGCGTTAAACACCCTCTTTACGGAAAATTCGTGTTAAGTACTAAAAAGTATTATGTACACGATGAAAAAAATGACTGCAACGTTGGAGATACTGTTAAGATCAGTGAGACTCGACCTTTGAGCAAAACCAAGTGCTGGAGATTAGTTGAAATTTTAGAAAGAGCGAAATAACCATGTTACAACAGGAATCAAGATTAAAAGTAGCTGACAACACCGGAGCAAAGGAAGTTTTAGTAATTCGTGTCCTAGGTGGAACCAAAAAACGTTATGCATCGGTGGGTGATATGATAGTGGTATCTGTTAAAGAAGCCACCCCAAACGGAACAGCAAAAAAAGGCCAGGTAGCCAAAGCGGTTGTGGTGCGGACAAAAAAGGAAGTAAGACGTAAGGACGGATCCTATATTCGTTTTGACGACAATGCTTGTGTATTAATGGATGCAGCCGCAAAGGAAATGAGAGGCACCCGTGTTTTTGGCCCTGTTGCCAGAGAATTACGTGAAAAGCAGTTCATGAAAATTGTATCATTGGCACCGGAAGTGCTTTAATTATCAGAATTATGACAAAGCTAAAATTAAAAACCGGCGATACGGTACAAGTGATCTCCGGTGATCATAAAGGAGAGCAAGGCAAAATTGTAAAGGTTTTGACAGATAAAAGCCGTGCAATTGTTGAAGGAGTGAATATGATCTCAAAACATACCAAGCCTAGTGCAAAAAATCCTCAGGGAGGCATTGTTAAAAAAGAAGCTTCCCTGCATATTTCTAACCTGATGATCGTGGAGAAAGGAACCACCACCAGGGTAGGATTCAGGACAGAAGGAGACAAAAAGGTTAGGTTTTCTAAAAAAACGAATCAAGCTATATAGTTATGGAATATACACCAAGACTTAAGAAAGAATACGAAAGCAGGATCAAACTTGCTTTGAAAGAAGAATTTGGTTACGATAACGTGATGCAGGTTCCAAAATTGCATAAGATCGTTATCAGCAGAGGCGTTGGTGCAGGTATTGCCGATAAGAAAATCATCGAGCACGCTGCCAACGAACTGGCAGCCATTACCGGTCAGAAGGCCGTTACAACTTTGTCTAAAAAGGACGTTGCTTCTTTTAAACTGAGAAAAGGAATGCCGGTTGGTGTTATGGTTACCTTGCGTGCCGACAGGATGTTTGAATTCATGGACAGGCTGGTTACCGTTGCCCTTCCAAGGGTTCGTGACTTCAAAGGCGTAAAGTCCACCGGTTTCGACGGCAGGGGAAATTACAACCTTGGGGTTACAGAGCAGATCATTTTTCCTGAGATCAATATTGATAAGATCTACCGCATCAGTGGTATGGATATCACCTTTGTTACCACGGCGAAAACAGATAAAGAAGCAAAATCATTATTACACGAATTAGGTTTACCATTTAAAAAGAATTAAGAGATGGCTAAAGAATCAATGAAAGCCCGTGAAGTGAAAAGGGCAAAAACAGTAGCAAAATATTCAGCAAAAAGAAAAGCTTTGAAAGAAGCCGGTGAATATGAATTGCTGCAGAAATTACCAAAGAATGCCTCTCCTATTCGCATGCACAACAGATGTAAGTTGACAGGAAGACCTAAAGGTTATATGAGACAGTTCGGTATTTCACGTGTTACTTTCCGTGAGATGGCCAATGAAGGATTGATTCCGGGTGTAAAAAAGGCATCCTGGTAAAAAATAAAAGTATTGTTTAATTGGTTTGAAGTTTAATCCCGAAAATGGGGTTAAAAACCAAAACCGCAAATTTAATCTATGTATACAGATCCTATTGCAGATTTTTTAACCCGAATCAGAAATGCGTCTAACGCAAGTCACAGAGTGGTTGAAATTCCGGCTTCAAACTTGAAGAAAGAAATGACCAAGATCCTTTTTGATCAGGGTTATATCCTAAGCTACAAGTTCGAAGAAAACAAAGTGCAGGGCAAAATAGTCATTGCACTTAAATACGACAAACTTACTAAAGAATCAGTAATCAAGAAATTACAGAGGGTAAGTACACCTGGTTTGCGTCAGTACGTTGGTGCCGATGATATGCCCAGGGTATTGAACGGTTTAGGTATAGCCATTATTTCCACTTCGAAAGGAGTTATGACGAACAAACAGGCTCGTCAGGAAAATGTGGGCGGTGAAGTATTGTGTTACGTTTATTAATAAAATTAGTAAGATGTCAAGAATTGGAAAAAACCCAATAGTAATACCACAAGGTGTAAGCGTTGTTATCAATGACAACCTGGTTACCGTAAAAGGCAAGCTGGGTGAATTAACGCAGGAGTTCAGCGAGATCGGAATCACCATGGAGGATAATACGATCACACTTGTGCGACCTTCAGAGTCCACATCTCACAAGGCAAGTCACGGTTTGTACAGGGCTTTGATCAATAACATGATCATAGGTGTATCAAAAGGATGGTCAAAAGATCTGGAATTGGTTGGTGTTGGTTACAGAGCATCAAATCAAGGGCAAAGAGTTGACCTCGCTTTAGGATTTTCACACAATATTATTTTTGATATTGCACCTGAAGTAAAAGTTGAAACTGTGTCAGAAAAAGGTAAGAATCCTGTAATTAAACTTACATCACATGACAAGCAATTGCTTGGACACGTTGCGGCTAAGATCCGTTCTTTCCGTAAGCCTGAACCATACAAAGGAAAGGGTGTTAAGTTTGTAGGAGAATTATTAAGAAGAAAAGCAGGTAAAAAAGCATAAGAATTTATCGTTATGGCACTAACAAAATTAGAGAGAAGAGCGCGAATTAAACAGAGGATCAGAAAGGTAATCACCGGAACTACGGTAAAACCCAGGTTGTCTGTATTCAGGAGTAACAATGAAATTTCAGCTCAGTTAATTGACGACACCCAGGGCGTAACCCTGATGGCAGCTTCTTCGAGAGAAAAAGGTGTGGCTAAAGGTACTAAAATTGAAGTAGCAAATGCTGTGGGTAAATTGCTTGCCGAAAAAGCCGTAAAAGCAGGTATAGATAGCTGCTCATTCGACAGAAACGGTTATCTGTTTCACGGAAGGGTGAAATCTTTCGCAGATGGTGCAAGAGAAGGTGGTTTAAAATTTTAAAAAGACGTCATGGACAAGAGTTATAGAAATATTGAAAGAGTAAAGCCAAGTGGTTTGGAATTGAAGGATCATTTGGTGGGTGTTCAAAGAGTTACCAAAGTAACTAAAGGAGGTAGAACTTTCGGTTTCTCCGCTATAGTTGTGGTAGGTAACGGAAATGGCGTTGTAGGTTATGGCCTGGGAAAATCACAGGACGTGGCAACTTCTATTGCAAAAGCAATTGAAGACGCAAAAAAGAACCTGGTCAGGGTTCCTATTTTAAACCAGACCTTACCCCATGAGCAAAAAGGTAAATACGGAGGAGCAAAGGTATTTTTAAAGCCTGCTTCACACGGTACCGGAGTTATTGCAGGTGGTGCGGTTCGCGCGGTATTGGAATCTGTTGGGGTACATGATGTACTTTCCAAATCACAGGGATCTTCCAACCCACACAACGTGGTAAAGGCTACTTTTGATGCACTTTTGAGTCTGCGTGACGCAAAAACAATTGCAAAACAAAGAGGAATCAGCATAGAGAAGGTATTTAACGGATAATTTGTAATTGTGATGAAAAAAATTAAAGTAACCCAGATACGAAGCAAGATCAGAAGACCAAAAAACCAAAAATTAACATTGGAGGCTTTAGGTTTAAAAAGAATTAATGACAGTGTAGACCACGAGGCAACACCGGCAATTCTTGGAATGGTAAAAACAGTTAATCACCTAGTTTCTGTAGAGGAAATAAAATAAGATATTGTTTATGCAACTAAATAACTTACAACCTTCAAAAGGTTCTGCAAAATCAAGCAAGAAAAGAATTGGCCGTGGGCAGGGTTCCGGTAAAGGAGGCACTGCAACACGAGGTCATAAAGGAGCAAAATCGCGTTCAGGCTATTCTAAAAAGATAGGTTTTGAAGGTGGACAAATGCCTTTGCAAAGACGTGTGCCTAAATTCGGATTTAATAATATAAATCGCAAGGAATACAAAGGCATCAATCTGGATCAACTGCAGCAATTGGTTGAAGACGGTAGAATTAAAGATACCGTAAATATGGCTGTTTTGATCGAGAATGGGGTTGTTTATAAAAACGATCTGGTAAAAATTTTAGGTCGCGGTGAATTGAATGCAAAATTGGATATCACAGTGCATAAATTTACAGCTACTGCCAAGGCAGCAATTGAAAAGGCTGGTGGTAAGGCAGAAACCCTTTAAAAATAAATAGGTTTAAATGAAGAAATTTTTTAGTACCCTACAGGATATTTGGAAAATAGAAGAGCTAAAGAATAAAATTATCGTTACACTTAGTTTAATGGTAGTTTATCGTTTGGCCGCTCATTTGCCATTGCCGGGTATTGACCCTACACAATTGACAGCCATCAATGACAAAACTTCGGGTGGTTTATTGGGCTTGCTCAATGCCTTTACCGGTGGTGCATTTGCCAATGCATCGGTTATGGCGCTGGGTATCATGCCCTATATTTCGGCCTCTATTGTTGTTCAATTGATGGGTATAGCCATTCCTTATCTGCAAAAATTGCAAAAAGAAGGTGAAAGCGGCAGAAAAAAGATCAACCAGATCACACGCTGGTTGACCATCGGAATCCTGATCATTCAGGCACCGGCTTATCTGGTTAGTTTACCCAGCCTGGGAATACCTGAAAGTGCATTTTTGCTGGGACGCGGACCCTTGTTTTATTTCTCATCTATCCTCTTGTTAACAACCGGTACGGTTTTTGCTATGTGGTTGGGTGAAAAGATAACCGATAAAGGAATTGGCAACGGAATTTCCCTGCTCATCATGATCGGAATCATAGCCAGGTTACCTGCCGTATTCATGCAGGAGGCGACATCACGTATCACGCAGTCCAACGGAGGTTTGTTGATGATACTGATCGAGGTGATCTTCTGGTTACTGGTGATTTTGGCCAGTGTGCTTCTGGTAACCGCTGTTCGGAAGATACAGGTTCAATACGCCAGACGCACCGTTGCAGGCAACGTAAAAGATGTGGCCGGTGCGAGACAATACATTCCGCTTAAGCTGAATTCAGCCGGTGTTATGCCCATCATTTTTGCTCAGGCACTGATGTTCGTTCCCGGATTACTGGCAAGTTCAGAGAATTCGACTTTGAAGTCTATCGGATTAGCTTTTACAGATATGTTTGGTTTCTGGTACAATGTGGTATTTGCGATACTGATCATCATCTTCAGTTATTTCTATACAGCGATCACGATTCCAACCAATAAAATGGCTGATGATCTGAAAAAGGGTGGTGGTTTTGTTCCGGGCATACGTCCGGGTAAAGATACCGCAGAATACCTGGATGGTATTTTATCCAGAATCACCTTACCGGGTTCTATATTTCTTGCGCTCCTGGCGGTTCTGCCGGCCATCGTAACGAAATTTGGTGTACAACCGGGATGGGCTCTTTTTTATGGAGGAACCTCTTTGTTGATCATGGTGGGTGTGGCAATAGATACTTTACAACAAATCAATGCCTATTTGTTGAACAGACATTACGACGGTTTGATGAAGACCGGAGCTAAAAGAAAATCAACGGTATAGTATATGGCTAAACAGACAGCAATACAGCAAGATGGCACGATTATAGAAGCACTTTCCAATGCAATGTTTCGCGTTGAACTGGAGAATGAACATATAGTGACCGCCCATATCTCCGGAAAGATGCGCATGCATTATATCAAAATATTACCCGGTGATAAGGTAAAGCTGGAAATGAGCCCCTATGATTTGAGTAAGGCCAGAATAACCTATAGATATTAATAAAAAAAGGCTTTTAATTAATTTTTAGTAAAAGGCCGAAATAAACAATAAGAGTAGAACTCATGAAAGTTAGAACATCTATCAAAAAAAGAAGTGCCGAGTGCAAAATTGTACGTAGAAAAGGCAGATTATATGTAATCAACAAAAGTAATCCTAGATTTAAACAAAGACAAGGATAAGTTATGGCAAGAATAGCAGGTATTGATATTCCAAAGAACAAGAGAGGGATCATTTCATTGACCTATATCTTTGGTATCGGAAGAAGTAAGGCTAAAGAAATTTTGGCAAATGCTAAGGTTGACGAAAGCACAAAGGTGCAGGACTGGACTGACAGTGAGATCGCCAACATACGTGAGCAGGTTAGTAAGGTCAAGATCGAAGGAGAACTGAGATCAGAAGTTCAGACAAACATCAAACGTTTGATGGACATCGGTTGTTACAGAGGTGTTCGACACAGATCAGGACTTCCATTGCGTGGTCAGAAGACCAAGAACAATTCCAGAACGCGTAAAGGCAAGAAGAAAACTGTAGCAAATAAAAAGAAAGCAACTAAATAATCTTTAGAGACATGGCAAAGAAAGTTCAAAAAAAGCGAAAAGTAATTGTTGACGCAGTTGGTGAGGCGCATATCAGCGCTACCTTCAATAACATCATTATTTCCCTGACCAACAAGAACGGGGATGTTATTTCATGGTCAAGTGCAGGTAAACAAGGATTTAGAGGTTCAAAAAAGAACACGCCTTATGCAGCCCAGACTGCAGCTGAGGATTGCTCAAAAGTTGCTCATGAAGCCGGCTTAAGAAAAGTAAAGGTGTTTGTTAAAGGTCCGGGAAATGGCAGGGAATCTGCTATCAGAACGATCAACAACAGTGGAATCGAGGTAACAGAGATCATTGATATTACCCCAATGCCGCACAATGGTTGCAGACCACCAAAAAGAAGAAGAGTTTAATTAAATAATTTTATATAAATCAAGGATTTAGATTATCGAAGGAATGCCTTAATTCATAATCCCTTAAAATTTAAAAGATGGCAAGATATACAGGACCAAAATCAAAGATCGCCAGAAAATTCGGTTTACCGATTTTTGGTGAGGACAAAGCATTAGAAAGAAGAAATTATCCTCCCGGACAACACGGTATGAACCGCAGAAGGGGGAAACGATCTGAATATGCTATCCAGTTAAATGAAAAGCAAAAAGCTAAATACACCTATGGAATTCTTGAGCGTCAGTTCAGGAATCTGTTCGAAAAAGCTTCAAGAACCAAAGGTATTACCGGTGAGGTATTGCTGCAGTTATGTGAATCCCGCTTAGACAATGTCGTTTACAGAATGGGTGTTTCACCAACGCGCAGTGGTGCACGTCAGCTGGTTTCTCACCGTCACATCACCGTAAATGGTGAAATAGTCAATATACCGTCGTTTCAATTGAAAGAAGGAGATACTGTAGGTGTGAGAGAAAAGTCGAAATCGTTGGATGCAATTGCCCGTTCGTTATCATTGAACAAAAGTGTTTATGAATGGCTGAACTGGAATTCAGAAACTATGGAAGGCAGATTTATTAAAGTGCCGGAAAGAGTTCAGATTCCTGAGAATATTAATGAACAATTTATTGTGGAATTGTACTCTAAATAATTAAAGATAGAATCCAAACTTATGGCAATTTTAAATTTTCAAAAACCAGACAAAGTATTAATGATCGAATCCAATGCCACCGACGGCAAATTCGAATTCAAACCACTTGAACCTGGCTACGGTTTAACTGTTGGTAATGCTTTGAGACGTGTTTTATTATCTTCTCTGGAAGGATATGCGATCAATTCTATCCGTATAGAAGGGGTTGATCATGAATTCTCAACCATTCCCGGTATCGTGGAAGACGTAACCGAGATCATTTTAAATTTGAAGCAAGTCAGATTTAAACAACAGATAGAGGATATAGACAATGAAGCCATTACAATATCTATCAAAGGTAAAGAACAACTGATGGCAGGTGATTTTCAAAACTTCATCTCCGGTTTCCAGATCCTCAATCCTGAGCTGATCATCTGTAATATGGAAAAATCAGTCAACCTGGACATGGAGATCAGCATTGATAAAGGAAGGGGATTTGTACTGGCAGAAGAAAATAAAAAAGCTTCAGCTCCTATAGGTACCATTGCCATTGACTCCATTTACACACCGATAAAAAATGTAAAGTACGCCGTTGAAAATTTCCGCGTTGAACAAAAAACAGACTATGAAAAACTGGTTTTTGACATCAAAACGGATGGTTCAATCAGTCCGCAGGACGCACTGACCGAGGCAGCGAAAATACTGATCCATCATTTTATGTTGTTCTCAGACGAAAGAATAACCCTGGAGGCTGATGATATCGCACATACCGAAACCTATGATGAGGAATCACTGCACATGCGTCAGTTGCTGAAAACCAGACTGATCGACCTCGACCTGTCTGTAAGGGCTTTAAATTGTTTAAAGGCTGCAGAAGTAGATACCCTGGGCGACCTGGTATCTTACAACAAGAGCGATCTGATGAAGTTCAGAAATTTCGGAAAGAAATCACTTACTGAGCTGGATGAACTGGTGATGGTGAAAGGCCTGACTTTTGGAATGGATTTAACAAAATACAAATTGGATAAAGAATAGTTGTTTCTGAAAAGAAACAGCCAAATAAATTTGAGTTTACAATGAGACACGGAAATAAAGTAAATAACTTAAGCAGGAAAACAGCGCACAGAAAGTCTATGCTTTCCAATATGGCCTGTTCCCTGATCGAGCATAAGAGAATCAATACCACCGTAGCAAAAGCGAAGGCCTTACGTCAGTTCGTAGAGCCGTTGGTAACTAAATCCAAAGAAGATTCTACGCACAACAGAAGGATCGTTTTCAGGAACCTGAAAAGTAAAGAAGCGGTTTCTGAATTGTTCAGAAATGTAGCCGTGAAGGTGGGAGACAGACCGGGAGGTTATGTGCGTATCATCAAGCTTGGAAACAGATTGGGTGACAACGCCGATATGGCCATGGTTGAGCTCGTTGACTACAATGAGATCTACAACGCCAAAGGAGCTGTTAAGAAAAAGGCTACCAGAAGAAGGGGTAAAAAATCAACTTCAGAAGATGTAGTTGTGGAAGCACCTAAAGCAAAGAAAGAAACAAAAACTGAAAACACAGAACCAAAAGACGAAGCATAAGCATGAAGTCAATTGTTTTTGAGAAAATTAAAGGATAAGCGGTTCAAGCTTATCCTTTTTTTTTATCTTGTAGTCATGAAAAAAATCCTTTTTATTATAGTTATCTTTTGCTTTGGGCATCTATCCGCGCAAGAGCCAAATACAAATAGAACAATTACACAAGTGAATAATTCTGCACAAGTGAATTATGCCGGTTCTGTTTCTGTTTTTAATGATAAAGAAATTGAGGGCAATCGTTTTCTCTTTCCTAATTGGCAGAACCAGGGACAAATTTATTACAAGGGCGCTGTATTTTCAGTTGACAAGATCAATTTTGACATCTCTACAAATAAATTTTGTCAAATGAAAAAGCAAGATTCAATTTTTGTTTTTGATAACTCAAAAATTGATTCTGTAAAGGTGAATAATAGGTTACTTAAACCCAACAATACAGGGAAATTTAGCGAGATTCTCTCTGAGGGTAAAAAGTTGAATTTAATTAAGAGTTATGACGTTGAAATTATTGAAGGAATGTATAGTCCGGTATATGGCAAACAAAAAACGTACAGGTACAAGATTGTTACAAGCTATTATGCAGTTCAAAATGGCATACCAAGAAAAGTTTATTTGAACAAGAAAAATGTAACAGACCTATTTGGTAGCGAGAAGTCAGTGATGGAAAAGTATATAGAGGATAATAAACTATCATACAAAGATGAATCTGATATGATTCGCGCATGCAATTATTTCAATACACTTTAAAACAA
>Ga0209391_10000435_pt1 | contig 19517 bp, 17 predicted proteins | sample PPLLak3March2015_FD_187246 | JGI IMG/M metagenome (GOLD analysis project Ga0209391, IMG submission 187246) | Freshwater sediment microbial communities from Prairie Pothole Lake near Jamestown, North Dakota, USA - PPLs Lake P7 Core (1) Depth... | ecosystem: Environmental > Aquatic > Freshwater >...
GCAGATTTTTATAAGGCTCAGTTCCTTTGGTACAATATGTACTGCTTTACTCATTTTTTTTCTTTATAACCAATTGTGCTATCAGGTATTCTGTTATTTTAGGTATGGCCATTGCTCCAATCAGGGCACCGATATAAAAGGTAAAGCCATTCGTAAAATCGCCTCGCAGCAAAAAGATCAAATGTATGCCGAAATACAAAGCCATGGTCTTTTTGAGATAACTTGCGCTGTACAACCAGGGAATCATTTTAATAATTACATAAGCGAGTATCACCGCGGCGGCAAATACCCCCAAAAGTCCAAAATTTATATATCCTTCGGATACCAGTGGATTGGAAAGATTTGAAAAATTAAACCCATAATCCTCTATGAGGTATTCACCAACCAGTTTTCCTGTTGAATTTGGTTTAGCTTCCCACACACTCCTGGGTATAAAAAAGAGCAGGGCACTCAATAACTGGTATCCGTAAGAAAAACCGTGTTTTCCAACATAATCCAATGTCGCCATGATATTTGAAAAAGCATCGTAATGCAAGGTTCCAAAGGTCTTGATAACACCCCCTCCTTTGATCTCTTCCAGTAATATTTCCGGACGCTGATAGATCTCTGAAAAAGAGGCGTCTGTATGCGTTAAAATCGATGTCATTGGAAAAATAATGATCATGGAAAAAAACAAAAAGGAAAGCATTTTTATGTTGGAATTCAGCCAGTTGGGAGCGAATAAGAAAAGCAGACAGATATAAACCGGACCCAGGGCATTTCTTTTTTCAGTAAACGGATTCTTAAACCAGAAGATCATAAGCAGCAGGATCAGAAAAATAAGGGCAACGGTCAATTTGTTGAGCTCATTTTTACTGCCTTTTTCAAAATACTGAAAACAAAGCAGCAGGCCACCGAATGGCACCAGGAAAAGGACTTTTTTCCAAAGCAGGTACTCCATCACAGATACATTGTCTTCAATCCAGTTGGGTGTTTCAATTTCAATTAAAACAAAATCAAAACTCAGAAAAAATATGATCAGACTTATAATAGCCACAGTGAATATGGTAAGCGGAAATATACTGTAAATGTGAGATCCGTTGATATTTTTATTTAGAGTAGTTCTTTTTTTAAAGAATACATAGCTGACAAAAAAAACGCAGTTAAACAAGAGAATCAGGGCATTGGTGTATACTGTAAGCCTTTCGTTATAAGGAAAGAAATTTGCAAATTTTGGTTTTGTCAGTTCATGAAAAGAATCTATTTGAACCATGGGCGCCACCAAAAAAAAAAGAAAATTAAAAACGATAAACGCTGATAAAAATGGCGAAAACTGTTTTTCAAAATACAAATGATAGATCGTGAAGCCCAGGAGTGCAAGTCCATTGATAAAAAAAGACAGCCAAACCCATGGTGAAGCCGTAAATGAAATAAAGAGTATTGCTGATACCAGCATATAAACCGTCAGTAAAACTCCTCTTAAATTCATTGACATTTTAAAATTTTTCTTTGATGTGTGTAATAAACCCTGATCAATACCAGGATGATATCAGAAATGACCCTAAGATACACCAAATTCCAAAAAGTCATATGCCCGGTGAGGATTAAAATAATAACGACAAGAATATAAAGAGCTGAAGAAATAATCAAGGAATAGTTAAACTCTTTTGTATAACCAAAAGCCAGCAGGGTGCAGGAACCCAGGATAAATGTGAGCGCAGAAAAGGGAACCATTACAGACAAGGCCTGGAGTACTTCTTTGTATTTTATCATTTCTGTACCTCCAAAAATTCCCAATAAACTATCCGAAAAGCTGTACAAAAGTACCATAAGTACCATCCCTGCAAGGAAGCTCAGGGCAATTAAACGGCGGATCAGTTTTTTGTCCTTGTTTCTTGTCACTGTTGGATAAACCGCTTGTTGCAGAATATCAAAAGGAATGATGGCCACCAGTACAATTTTAAGTGCCACATCAAATCCGGCAACGAATTCCATAGAAAAATAAAGCCCTATCAAAAAAATGGTTGCAAAATTGAAGGTCAGGGATAAGAACATTCCCAGAAAGAACATATAGGCATCTTTTACATACCCTTTTATTACAGGCATCTTTACCCATACCGGTTTAAAATTGTGGTTCTTTACAAGGCTTATATATCCTGCTGTCCCCATCAAAATATTCGTTATCACCAGTAAAAAAACAAATAAAAGGAGGTCCTCAGGACCTTTGATGAAAATAAAAGTTCCGGCAAGAAGCATGAATTTAGAAAAAACCGTGATATACATGGCTTCTTTTAATTTTTCTATCCCCTGATAAAACCATATGGGAAACAGCACCTCTCCTAAACCCATAAACAACATCAGAAAAAGTATGTTGCTGTGAATGGAAAAAGGTTTAAAAAAGGATAAGGCGAATAACAAAACAAAACCCAGGATCAGAAGGCAAAGTTTTATAGCCAGTATCGAGGTGATGATCTCGTTTATCCGATTCTTGTCTTCCCGGTTCTCCACAATATACCTGGCAGCGTAAATGTTAAATCCAAAATTCACAAAAATGATCAAAAACTGAATGATTGCCTCAGACCAGGTGAGGAGTCCATAATTGATTTCGCCCAAAATCCTGACCAGATAAGCGACAAGTAAAAACTTTACAACAATATTGATCAGTCTCAGAAAAGACAGGTAGGAGATGTTTTTTAGTATAAGGTTGTTGTCAGTGTTGCGAAACTTAAACATCAGAAAGGTTGTTCATTGATTTCTTAATGTTTACAAAGATGCTGTTTTTAAACTGTTTTACTTTTTGTAATTCAATAAATACCTGTTCAGGCCTCTAAAAAGTATGGCCAGCAACATCAGCAATCCAAAGCCCAGGCCCAGTATAAACGTGTATTTTTTATACCATTCTCTTTCTTTAGAGCCTGATATGGTGAAATCGGAAACTACATTGATGATCTCCGTGGTTTCAGCCTTTTCCAGGTTATTTTCTATCAGTTCTTTGTTGAGCAGCAAGCTTTCGGAAAACAGTTCCAGTTCTCCGGTTTTTTTGGCTCCTTCTGCCAGGGTGATCGAGGTTCCTGTTTCTGCTTTTTTTGCTTCCAAAAGTAAGACCTCATTATAAATCTTTCTCAGGCTGTCAACCTCCAGCAGCGACTTTCTTAAAACCATTTCATTCTGCAGCAGATTTTCATCATTGATCTTCTTTTGGTTTTTGAAATAGGCATTGTTCCCGACCGAACTGACTATCGGATCCCTCAGTTTTTCAAATATGCGGTTGTCATTGGATTTTACTGTTATTTTATGATACCTGTAATCATAGTCAGTAAAGGCTTTTTTGAAGGATTCTATGTCTATTCTGCTGATCATCACTGTATCAATATTTTCAACAAAACTGTTGAAAAACTCATATTTCTCATTTTCATTCCTGATCGGTTCCACATAAAAACCTTTCAGTTCTTTTGCCTCTTCGGGGGAAATATTCAGTAAGGAAGCCAATTGATCCGCTTCCTTTTGCTTTACCAGCTCATGATAAAACAAAATATTGTTGTAGAGCTGTTGGGTGCTTTTGAAATTCGGTTCAACAACCATATTTGAAAAATACGGCTTTGAAATGCTGAAGTCCAGAAACAAACCGATTCCCGCTCCAAGGATCATGGAAATACCTAATTTCAACAGATTGTTTCTCACAAAAATCAACAGCTGAACCAACAGGTGAAACAGGCCTTTTAAAAACCCAAGGATTGCATTGAATAAGTTTTTGAATCCTTTACCTATGATTTTAAATAAGTTTCCAAGGTCTACCTCATCATTTTGTGGTATATTTTGTTTTTCAGCCATTATATAGGTAATTATTTAATCATTAAATATTTGCTCAAGGATCTTTTGGGTGATCAGATAAGTGGGTTTTACCCCGGCAGTTCCCAGTCCGCCTGAAGCCAGGGTACTTCCTGTTTCAAGAGGATTGTCCGATGCGTAATACGCATAGCGGACCTGTACTTTTTTCTTGATATTCCCCCTTATTTTTGACGCCGACTGAATTGCTTTCTGGTAATGTGCACCTTCCATTTCGAGTCCGATCACTTTCCAGCTGGAATTATAAAAAAATTCAAGCAAGTCCTTGTTTTGCAAAGAAGTTCCCAGCACAGTGACCATGGTTCCTGAGAACACATCGATGCCGTGTCCATTTAAATCCTTGGTGCTCAGTCTGTTCTTAAAAGGATAATTGTCTGCCGTACCTTCAAAAATATGGGCTGTCGGGATCATAATATCACCTTTCCCCCCTTTTAAAATACCTGCCTTTCCCATGATTGAAACCGAATCGATGTTCAGGAAACTCTTTTCTCCGCTTTCGCTGATATACGGTTTTAACAATTCGTCTAAGGTTTCGTAGGCCTGCTCTCCAAATGCATAATCCATGACAACGATCACCGGTCTTTCTTCTCCGGTTTTACGGGTTTTAAAGATCGTTTTATCAAAATCGATCCTGGCCGTATCAATGATCTGCACGTCTATATTGGTGCCGGAGGTGTCATCAACAAACACCAGGCCGTTCTTTGCTGCCGATTTCTTGACCGCTTTTTGCAGGTGATCGTTTTCTTCTTTACTCAACAGCTCAAACATGCCCATTCCGGGATTTTTTTCGAATTCCTGAGGAAGGGCCAGTTTTATATACAAAGAGTTCATAACACTGTGCATGTTGGCGCTGATGATGTGGATTTCGCGGTGCAGCAGATTTTTCTGATATATAAAATCTTTAATGCGCTTAGCCCATTTTTCCCCATAAATATGATGGCCGATTTGTTCACGCAGAACCGGACTAAAATTGATGACTCGCTTTTTGTCTTCAAGGATCTCTTTTATCGCCAGATTGCCCATCCAGAAAATGATCTCAAAAAAACGGTTGGGCCTTTCTTTGGTCTCGAATTTGTCATAAAAGATCTGAACCTCCTGAAAGGTTCTTCCTAAAATAGTGGACATATAAGAGAAAAGTATCTCCTTCTCGTTCTTGGTCAATTTCTTATTTCCAAGCACTGTTTCTTCCAGAATAGACCATTCCCTGCTTAAATTGTCATCTTCATTGTACAAAACTTTTCTTGCGATCTTTTCGGACTCCATGTACAGGAAAGTCAGGTGTGTGAGCACATCATAGATATCGGACCTGCCTCTTGTTATTTCTATATTCATCTGGTCCTTGTCAATGCGGTAACAATTCCTTCTCCTCTTTACAGGAATGATCGCTTCAAAATGAGAATTGGACATGCCTTCCTCTGCGGTTAACTGAATGTATTGGCATTCCGCTATCCCTTCCGGTAATCTTTCTATAATATAAAGCAAGCCGTTGAGTTCAGATTTTTCTTCCGCTATGGATCCATAGATTTCAGGACGCAGTATCAATAAGGCATCTCTCAGTGTTTTTCCGGATATTCCCATCGGTTTGTAAAAACCACGGTTGAAAAGATGGCGCATTGTGATATACAGGCGCTCTATGGCTTGTGAAGATTCCTGTGCCCTGGTTCTTTTTATATTGTTCATCTGCCTTGTAATATTTGTCTGTATCTATCCTGATCTCTCAAAATTTCAGCAGCTTTTAAAATATATTCGCTGTGGTAAATGTGATTTTCGTACACCCCTTTTTTGTAATAATACCGGTTGATGATCTCGTCCGAAACCTGTCTGGAAATTTCATCTTTATTCTCAGAGATCTCTTTCATTTTTGCCTCTTCCATCTTCTGCATTAATCCCTTGTACTCCATGGTAATTGAGCTGTTGTATTTCTCTTCGGTTGCTGCTTCCATGCCTGCATTGAAAATTTCCTCTGACCGGGTTCTGTAAGCATCAGAATGTTTCTTTAAATATCCTAAAAAAGATTGAAAATCCTGTTCTTTAAATGTGAATTTTTCCGGGGAATCAATACCCGGATGTGCGTAATAGTATTCCGTTGCATAATCAAAAATAAGATCGGAAGAAAAAAGGGCTTTTGCAGCATGGGTTGTTTCACCATCACCGATCTTAATATCCGGTTCAATACCTCCGCCGTCATAAACAACACGGCCGTTTTTGGTTTTAAAGGCATTTCTATTCTCTTTTGAGAATTTTGGTATCTCATTCTTCGTGCGGTGGCTGTAATCCAGTTCCTGTATATTTCTACCACTGGGGGTATAGTATTTTGAGATCGTGATCTTGAGTTTGGTGCCATAGGATAAATTTCTGTAGCGCTGCACAAGGCCCTTGCCAAAAGATCGCTCACCTAAAATTACCGCCCTGTCGAGATCCTGCAAAGAGCCGGCAACAATTTCAGCGGCAGAGGCCGAGTTTTTATCAATAAGCACTACAATGGGAATTTCGAGGTCTATGGGTTCGTTATTGGTTTTGTATGTTTCGCTCCACTTCTGCATTTTTGCCTCTGTTTTTACCACAACTTCATTCTTTGGGATAAAAAAGTTGGTAATGTCAACCGCCTCATTGAGCAAGCCTCCGGGATTATCTCTCAAATCAAAGATCAGTTTTTCCATGCCCTGTGATTTCAGGTCTTCAAAGGCCTTTTTTACTGAGGCAGAAGCCTTGGAGTTGAATTTGTCAAAAGAAATATACCCGATTTTATCATCGATCATTTGATAGTGAGGAACGGGTTCAACTTCGATTTTTGTCCTGTCTACTGAAAATTTATACTGTTTTTTCTGCCTTAACACGGTTAAGTTTACACTGGTTCCTTCTGAGCCTCTCAGCAAAGCAGCTATTTCATTAATATTTTCTTCAGTAACCTTGAGATCGTTGACGTAAATTATTTCGTCTCCAACTTTTAACCCGGCTTTCTCAGCCGGAAAGTCTTTGTACAATTCATACAATACCAGTCTTTTTTGCATGTACTTGGTCGTAGCGCCAATTCCGCTGTATTCCCCGGCAGCATTCATTTTGACGTCCTCCACTCCCTGCTCATCATAAAATTTTGTATAGGGATCCAGTTCATTCAACATGCTTTCAATGGCCTTTTCAGTGAGCTCTGCGGGATTTGTATCATCGATATAATACATATTGATCTCCTTGAACAGGGTAGTAAATATTTCTATCTGCTTTGCCACTTCAAAGTAATCGGTTTTAAAGGCAACAAAAAAATAGCTGCTTCCAAGCAACAGAAGGGCAATTCCGATTTTTTTCAATTTTTGTCTCATTTTATATTTGATTTAACAAAATCAGATAAGGAATAACCTCGCTTTATTGTTGTTTTTCAGCTGATAAAAATTTATCGAAAAGTTGCCGGATTTTTTCATTTATGGTATCCATATTAACTGCTTCCTTACCGATGTATATAAACATAAATATATAGTTTTTAGTATCTAAACTCCTGTATAATTGCGGTTTATTTAACCTGTAGGATTCTCTTAACAGTCGCTTTATTCTGTTCCTGTCCACGGCCTTTTTAAAATTTCTTTTTGATGCTGTAAATGCCGCCTTGATATGCTCCTGTTTATCTCCATCTCTAAACAAATAAATAAGCCTGATTGGAAAAACGGTAATCGATTTGCCCTCTTCAAACAACCTTGAAATCTCTTTGTCATTTTTTAACCTTTCCGGCTTCGTAAAAGTATATCGCATCCTTGCAAAATTAGACAATTAAAATTACGCTTTAAAACGATTTTTTTTATTTAAAATTCATGCCCGAAATTGTACCTTTGACAGAATAAAACAGACCTGTATGGCACAAGATCTATTTAAAGCCCCTGACTATTTTCAATTGGATGATCTCTTAACCGAGGAACATAAACTTGTTCGCGATGCGGCCAGGGAATGGGTGAAAAGAGAAGTCTCCCCTATCATTGAGGACGCTGCACAAAATGCAAAATTTCCCAGGCAGCTCATTAAAGGACTGGCTGAAATAGGTGCTTTCGGGCCCTATATTCCCATGGAATACGGTGGCGCGGGTCTCGATCAGATCTCCTATGGACTAATTATGCAGGAGATTGAAAGAGGTGATTCCGGCGTTCGCTCAACTGCCTCGGTACAATCGTCACTGGTCATGTATCCTATTTGGAAATACGGTAGTGAAGAGCAAAAACAAAAATATTTACCCTCTTTGGCCTCAGGTGAAATGATGGGTTGTTTCGGTCTCACCGAACCAAATCACGGCTCAAATCCCGGTGGCATGGAAACCCGTTACAAAGATATGGGTGACCATTATTTGCTGAATGGGGCAAAATTATGGATCTCCAACTCCCCCTTTGCGGATATAGCTGTTGTGTGGGCAAAAAATGAAGAGGGCAGAATACATGGCCTCATCGTCGAGCGCGGTATGGAGGGTTTTTCTACTCCTGAAACACACAACAAATGGTCCTTGCGCGCATCCGCCACAGGCGAACTGATCTTTGAGAATGTAAAAGTCCCCAAAGCGAATCTTCTTCCGGGTAAATCCGGCTTAGGCGCTCCTTTGAGCTGTTTGGATTCTGCCAGATATGGTATTGCCTGGGGCGCTATCGGTGCTGCCATGGACTGCTATGATACGGCCCTGAGATATGCCAAAGAGAGAATCCAGTTTGGTAAACCGATTGCAGCCTTTCAGCTTCAGCAAAAAAAATTGGCAGAAATGATCACTGAAATAACCAAAGCCCAGCTCTTAACCTGGAGATTGGGCGTGCTGCGCGATGAGGGTAGGGCAAGTTCTGCTCAGATCTCCATGGCCAAACGAAATAATGTAGAAATGGCGATCAACATTGCCAGGGAAGCAAGACAGGTTCTCGGAGCTATGGGAATTACAGGAGAATACTCCATCATGAGGCACATGATGAATCTTGAATCGGTGGTTACCTATGAAGGCACACACGATATTCATCTGCTCATCACCGGAATGGATATTACGGGAATTCCGGCATTTACCTGAGTCAGATTTTTTTCCAATTCAGATTTACTTCACGAATATCAGGCTATGATTTAAGTAGTAATTGAATATTACTTACTTTTATGTACTGTTTTTCTATGGGATAAAATTTATTTTAATGATCACAAAGATATTTATCGGAAGAGAAGACATGGTGGATTTTCCTGAATTCGGATTGGAAAATATAGCTGTTAAAACGGATACAGGTGCCTATTCATCTTCCATCCATTGTCATCTGATCGAGGAAACGATCATCGATTTTAAAAAAGTTATTCAGTTCAGACTGCTGGACCCGAGTCATTCTTATTACAATGAAAAATCCTTTTACACGGAACATTATTCTATAAAAACGATCAAAAATTCATTTGGCACCGCAGAAGACCGGTATGTTATTGAAACCACCATCATTCTTTTTGGCAATGACTATCCCATAAAGTTGTCTTTAAGTGAAAGGGGCGATATGAAATACCCGGTACTTTTGGGCAGAGAATTGTTGAGTAAACGATTCAATGTGGATACTGACAGAACCAATCTTTCTTACAAACAAAAAATAAAAAAAATTAAAAGAAAAAAATGAAAATAGCCATACTGTCGCGAAATCCGAAATTGTATTCTACCAAACGCCTGGTTGAAGAAATAGAAAAACGAAAACATGAGGCTTTGGTAGTTGACCATTTGAAGTGCAATATTGAAATTGAAAAAAAACGCCCCAAAGTATTTTATAAAGACCATTATCTGGAAGATCTTGATGCGGTTATCCCCAGAATTGGTGCCTCGGTTACCTTCTATGGCACAGCCGTTGTGAGGCAGTTTGAAATGATGAAGGTGTTTACCGCTGTGGAATCTGTTGCGCTTGTAAGGTCCAGAGACAAGCTGCGAAGCTTGCAGATTTTATCACGCGCCGGAGTTGGTATGCCAAAAACCGTATTCACAAATTATTCCAAAGAAGTGGATCATTTGGTTGATTATGTCGGCGGCACCCCGCTGGTGTTGAAATTGCTTGAAGGCACACAGGGCCTGGGAGTTGTTCTTGCCGAAACAAAAAATGCCGCCAAGTCCATTATAGAAGCGTTTAATGGTTTGCAGGCCCGGGTTGTTGTACAGGAGTTTATTGAAGAAGCCGGCGGCTCGGATATCAGGGCTTTTGTGGTTGACGGGGTTGTGGTGGGAGCTATGAAAAGACAAGGAAAAGAAGGGGAATTCAGGTCTAACCTGCACCGCGGGGGTACAGCAAGCCTGGTTCAACTTACGGATGAGGAAGAAATTACAGCCATCAAAGCTGCACGCGCCCTGGGTCTGGGTATAGCCGGTGTGGATTTGTTAAGATCCAATCGGGGGCCTCTTGTTTTAGAAGTTAATTCTTCCCCCGGACTCGAAGGAATTGAAAGGGCCACAGGCAAAAATATTGCAGGTGCCATCGTTAAATATGTAGAAAGACACATTTGATTCATAATGAAAATTTTAGGTAAAGAAATCAAACCGGGGGAAAGCAAAGTAATCGAAGTTAAAGTTGCCAAACTGCATACCAGAGATACCCTGCACATTCCAATAATCATCGAAAGGGCAAAAATAAGTGGTCCTACCTTATTGCTCATCGGAGGAATTCATGGTGATGAGGTGAACGGAGTAGCCATCATACGCGAAATCATCAAAACCGGATCAAACAATCCCATCCGGGGAACGGTTATTTGCATACCGGTATTTAATATTTTTGGCTACCTCCATCAAACCAGGGAATTTCCTGACGGCCGTGATCTGAACAGGGTCTTTCCCGGATCTGCAAAAGGCTCCCTGGCCAGTCAGTTCGCACATCATTTTGTTACCGAGATTGCCCCGCATGTAGATTACATCCTGGATTTTCATTCAGGTAGTCAGGAAAGAGATAACATCCCGCATGTGCGTTGTGTTCTGAATGAAGAAAAATCTTTTGACCTGGCAAAAGCCTTTGGATCACAATTTATTGTCCATTCAAATTATATCAGCAAATCAATCCGGGAAACCCTGTATAAAATGGGTAAAACCACCCTGCTTTTTGAGGGTGGCAAAGCAAAAAATATTGATCCCGAAGTAGTCAGGGCAGGGGTTCAGGGAACGAAAAATATCATGGCTCATCTTGGAATGAAGAACAATAATAAATCAGCCGAATCCAATACTGTGGTCATTAAAAAATCTTCCTGGGTACGTGCAAAACACTCAGGTATGTTTAACCTGAAAACAGGAAATGGAGAATTTGTTCAGAAAAAAGAGGTATTGGGCTATATCACAGACCCTTTCGGGGATTTCGAAAAAAAAGTAAAAGCTCCTCACGGTGGCTATATCATTTGTACCAACAAAACAGCCATCGTAAACAGAGGGGACGCGCTTTTTCATATCAGCTCAGAGTCGTATCTGCTTGAAGTTGCAGAATAGGCTGTTCATGAACGACCTTTGAATCCCGGGCTTTAAATAAATTCGTATTATTTAATACACCATCATTTTTCTTTCAACACTGCCGTCCTCATAAAAATCAAAAAGGGCATAGGCAGGTGCAAAGTCCTTAAACGGACCCTTCCACCAGTTGCCGCTCACTGCGCCATTGCAAAAATACCGCACACCCATATATTCGACCTCATCCTGCAAATGAATATGTCCGCTTAAACAGACCTTAACATTTGGGAAATTCCTGAATAACCTGATTACCCTTCGTGCATCAGCATGCAACAATACTTTCAGCAGTTTCCAGTTTCCGTCGGCTTGCATTTCATCAAAGAACAGGGCACTGCAAAAAGAAACGATGGGTATGTGAGAGACTATGCAAATATGCTTCTCCTTCGGACTCTGCTTCAATTCCATTTCAAGCCAGGCCAATTGTTCTTCATCAAAACGGGCAATATAGCCGGCACCGTCCTGTTGCGTGCTGTCTAAAACAATAAATTTCCATTTTTCCCTTTCAAAACTGTAAAATCTGTTTTGCAGTTTGAATTGTTGAACAGCCCATCCCTTACCGTATAATGGATTTGACCGGATATGCTCATCAGCTACCTGCCAGCCCCAGATATCGTGATTACCTATACAATGATAAACGGGCAGTTTGTTTTCCTCAAGCAATACCTTTTCCCAGAGATCCCATTGAGCCCGGGTTTCTTTTTGATCCGCTGCCAGGGCATCCATGATGCTGTCTCCTCCGTTGATGATAAAATCCGGTGCAGGCTTCAGGGCATTGACATGTCGGAATGCTTTGCGCATACCTGTTTCAGCTACTTCTTCAGGTTTGATATGAACATCGGTCAGGAAGGCTGCTTTGAAGGATTGTTTTTTGCCTGATCCTCCTGTATTGCCGTTTACCGGGCTAACCGACAGGGCTGCCGAAAGTATGGTTCCGTCTTTTATGAATTTCCTTCTGTCCATAAACTTTTCTGTTTCTGAAGCAGCAATTCCGGTTCATCAGTAGTAATAAAATCGAATTCTTTCTTTAAAAACCAGTCCATCATTTCCGGATCATTTACCGTCCAGGTATTCAATATAATCCCTTCTTTTTTTGCCTGTTTTACCCATTTGGGCAAGACCTTAAAAACCATGTAGTTATAATTAATCCCTTTCATACCCGCTTTTTTGATGGCCTTCGGAGACTTGTTGCCATTCAGGAACTGTACATGGGCCTCGGGTTCTAATTCCTTTATTTTTTTCAAAATCTCAAAATCAAAACTGATATAGTCTACCATAGCCTCTGCATTCAGGCTCCTGATCAGTTTTACCGTTTCTTCTGCGATCGAAACTCCCCGGGCCTTAGATATTTCTGAAGGTTTTATTTCACAGACCAGCCGGGTTTTGGGATTGTTTTCCATTCCTGCCCGGATATATTCTTCCAAAGTCGGAATATGCTCTCCATTGGAAAGTTTATGAACCAAAAGATCCTTGTAATTTGTCTTTTCAATGTCGAGCCCGCCAAATTCCTGATCGTGATTTACAACCAAATGTCCGTCGGCAGTCATCCAGACATCAAACTCGGAGCCGATACAGCCCAGAGTAATGGCTTGTTTCAATGAGGCAATGGAGTTTTGAGGTAATCCTGCCTGTTTCCACGCGCCCCTGTGTGCAATAACTGAATTCTGATTAACTTTTGTCATGATACTGTTTTTCTTGTTTGAAAAGGAAGAAATAAAAACAAAAAGGAAAAGTAAACCAATACTAAAGACCTTGTATTCTTGAACAAATCTCTTTTTAGATTTCAATGTATTTTTCATGTCAATATTTTTTTACTTCTGGTTCCTTTTATAAAAATAGTTCCCTCGTTTTCAACAGGTCACAAACTCAAAAGACCCATTGAAAAAACAAATTAAAGAATAATTTTCCGGACAATTATATATAAATTACTCTAAATCAACTATTTCTTCAAAAAATAAGCGTCTGAATTGCAAAAGGTAAAATGGTAATTTCCGTTGCACTTGATACTTAAAAATGTGCCACAGGATTTGAGTAGTGTTGCTGTTTTATGGTACTGATATCCCTCACCTTTGTGGATTCAGGCAACTGTTCCGGGGCTAATCATAGTTGATGAAAAAAATTTTTAGGCAAAAAAGAAATGATCAAAATTCTCGTTGAATTGGCTTTTGCTTATCCAGCGGAAAACGATCAGGAGCTTTGTAAAAATCCTAAAAGAATTATTCGTCTGATTCATAAGCTTTGTAAACACTTTGGGCTGTTTTTTATATTTAAAATAATTGTCTTTTATATTAATAAATCTATTTGCCTGTCAGCCCATGAATTTCGCAAATCTCAGGCGCTCAATAAAATTCAATAATGGAATCGGGAAAAAATTTAAAATTTCATTTTTTCATGGGTTTCCAAAACTCAATAACAAAGCCATATCCCTTCCAAATTGTTTCAATATTAACATGTAACATTTCCTTTGGTATTAGATTTACAGGAGGTACAACAAGATCATTCGAGCCAGTAAAAAGATTCATGAGTTTTCCTCCTTTTTCCGATTCATCTGCAATTACAATTTTAGAACCCGGTTTGGCAACTCTAATCATTTCATTTATAGCCTTTTCTTTATTTTGGAAAAGATTGATAGAACCCAAATGAAAAACAACATCAAACATTTCATCTTTAAAAGGCAATTCCTCAGCATCGGCCAAAAAAAGTTCAGCAGCTATATTCCATTTTTTAAGATTTCTAGCGGAATGAATCAGCATTTGCTTTTGAATGTCAATTCCAAAAAACGATAAATTTTTTGCTTCTCTACTTAGGTAATAAAAATTCTCCGCTGCCCCGATTCCGGTTTCAAGAACCACTGAGTTATCCTTTAAATCCAAATGACTAAGGACTTCCTTTTTCGCATTCTTTACACCCCCGCAAAATAAAAACATAAAATTTGTTGCCGGAGTATAAATTTTCGCATAGAATGATCTGATAAATTTATCCCATTTGCCTTTATAAATAAGTTCCCGGCCTCCAGTGAAATCAATATAATATCCCTCTTTTAAATATTCTTTCTTACAGCCACTACATACTAAAAATTGCTTACTAAATTCATTAAGCCCATTTTGTCTCGAAACAGAAAGATTTGATTTACATTCCGGACAACAAAGAAAATTTTCTTTTGTTAACTTCATGTCTGAAAACTTTGTGGTCTAAAAACTAAGTTCATACAATTTACAAAATTTTATCTTAAAAAAACACTTTATTCTGATTATAAATTACTTGCTATTTATTAGTTCCTCTATACATATTCTCATAAATAATTCGTATATTTAATTAACTTTTTATTAATGTCAACCCAAATATTGAACATTATGAAAGTTCTAATCACCGGTTCTTCCGGCAATCTTGGCGGAATTATCACAAAACATCTTTTATTCAATGGGATACCTGTAGTCGGCATCGATATTAATGAAGGTTTCAATCATAACACAATTCCCTTTTTCAAATTTTACAACTGTGATATTCGTAATAAGTCAAAATTGCTGGATATTTTCGTGAAAGAGCAACCAACGCATGTTCTTCATTTCGCATGTACATTTAACCGGTTTCGAAATAGAAAAAAAGAATTGGATATTGATTTTGGAGGCTCTCAAAATGTTCTTGAAATCTCAAATATTACACTTTCAGTAAAACAATTGATTTATTCAAGTTCGGCTGCGGCTTATGGTGGAAATCCAGATAATGGATTATGGCTTTCGGAGTCCCAAAAATTAAGACCAGGGAAATACCGGTATGGAATGATAAAAAAAATAGTTGAAGAGTTCTTTTGCAGCGCGCAGATCAGAGATGACCTGAGGATAATCTGCCTGCGGATCTGTTCTGTTATCGGACCCTCATTTAACAAACGGAAGAGTGCGTTTTCAATTTTTGCAAATTCAAAATATGGATTAAAGCAATGGGAACAAAATAAAGTCCAGTTTTTACATGAAGATGATATGAAAAAGTTAATAACTCTAATTTTAAAGGATAACCAGGTTGATGGCATATTTAATATGGCACCAGACACTTATTCCGCTGTAAAAGAACTTATTCCTGACAAAAAATACTTTTATGTTCCGCTTACTTTAATCACTGGAATTATGTGGATTTTATGGAATTTAAGAATTTTGAATCTGCAGCCAGCCAGCCTTAAACACAGCTTATATCCAATATTACTTGATCCGGACAAACTTACTTCAAGGTATCATTATAAGTTTAAATATAGTACTACTGATGCATTTTACGACACTATAAAATATTTTCGACCAACGAAAGGTATTTTGTTAAACGTCTGATAGGTTTGGTTTTTCCGGAACTGTTAATAACGATTTTTCCTTGCACACATTAAATCCTTAAACAAAAAGGAAAAGTAAACCAATACTAAAGACCTTGTATTCTTGAACAAATCTCTTTTTAGATTTCAATGTATTTCTCATGTCAATATTTTTTTCTTCCGGTTCCTTTTATAAAAATAGTTTCCCCATTTTCAAAAGGCCTCAAACTCAAAAGACCCATTAAAAAACAAATTAAAGAATAATTTTCCGGAAAATGATATATAAAATACTCTATATCAACTATTTCTTCAATAAATCAGTGTCTGTATTGCAAAAGGTAAAATGGAAATTTCCGTTGCACTGGATCCAATCGTCAGGAAATAATTTACTTTCTGATCTCCGGTATTTAGAACAACGCTCACTACTTTTCCATCAGGATTCAAAAACGAGGTAGTCAACAGGTGGCTTCTACTTGCAACGCTGCTAATTCTTTTGGCTCCGGGCTGGATGAACTTTGAAAAATGCCCGATGAAGTAATACGAAGGCGTATAAATAAGCTCTCCGGTAGCCGTGTCTCCATGTATGGGAGAAAAACAAAAATTTCCAACATGATTCGGACCGCCATTCTGATCGAGCAAAATATTCCAGTCTGTCCATACTGCAGTGCCGCTATTAAAATCATTTACCATAGATATTCCATAACGCATCCCATTTTTCCACAACTGATACTTTTTCGCATCAAAGCGCTCCACACAACCTTCTGTAAAAATTAGATTTTTATCCGGATAATTTTCATGTACTGCTTTCACATTCTGAAACATAGGCTGACCTCCTGTCCAGGTTTCATACCAATGAAATCCAACTCCCCACACATATTTTGAAGCTTCCGGATCGCTCAAAATAACATCTGCCCTCTGGGTTATTAAGTCCCTGTTGTGATCCCAAACAATAATTTTTTTATCTCCCATATTTGCCTTTTCAAGCGTTGGGCCAAGGTAATTTTTCAGAAAATCCCTTTCTTCTTCTGCAGTGTAAATGCATGATTCCCAACGCTGTTTTGCCATAGGCTCATTTTGAATGGTCAAACCCCATACCGGCAGTCCTTCCTTTTCGTAGCTTTCGATAAATTTCACATAGTAATTCGCCCAGGACTGGTAATATTCAGGTAATAATTTACCCCCTTCAAGCATATTTTTGTTGTCTTTCATAAATGCCGGCGGACTCCAGGGACTAACAAAAAAAATGGCCTCGCCTGCCTTTTCAAAAGCTCGTTTGATCATTGGCAACTTAAACTGTTTATCGTGCCCAATATCAAATGTTTTCAATTCCTTGTCGCCTTCTTCTATATAGGTATAACTGCCTGAACTAAAGTCACAACTATGTATATTTGTTCTTATGACTTTATAACCGATTCCGTTCTCTTTATCATAATATGCATCGAGCAATTCCTTTTGTTTCTCAGGAGAGAGTTTTGCAAAAACTTCAGCAGTGGCATCGGTTATTGCGCCTCCTATCCCCAGAAAAGTTTGAAATTGTTTTTCGGGATTCACAAAAACACAAGTTTGGGTTTCAAGGGGCTGTTTAAACTCTGTGAACTTGAGATCGTCCGTCTTTGACAACCTCAGGTCAGTGCTGTCCGCTGAGGTAAAAACCTCTACTGTTTTTCCCTGTACAGAAAATGAAACAGATGCGACAGGTTGATCCGATTCGGTCTGTACCGATTTTTCTTTGCAGGCATTAAATCCTAACATAAAAAGGATAAAATAAAGGACTGATTTTAAAAATTTCTTATTCATACTTTTCAATTAATTGCTTTACCAAATATAGGTTCCAACATCACCCGCCTCCAGTGAAGTTGTAATCCATTCGTTATTGTATTTAATATTAAATGTTTCAGGCATACTTCCATCATTCAAAACGATCAGCACCTTTGTGCCATCAGGCCTTTTGAAGGCAACATTGGGAAGGGTCTCTATGTTCGTACTGCCTATTCTTTGAGAATCCGGACTCACAAACTTTGAAGCATGTGCTATGATGTAATAACTTACATTTCTGGTGTAGGAAGTACTGTCATTGATAGTAATCGCTCCTTTACATTGGTTACAGCCTCCCGGGGTATGCGGTCCGAAAGAGGCGTCATTGGCCAGGTTCCATTCCAGTGCTGTTTTGCTCCAATTCCGCATAGAACCGATGATCACATTTTTTAAATGCCACCTCAAATCAGGTCCGAACCCGGCACCTGCCGCGGTCCATTGTTCAGTAAAATAAACCGATTTGTCGGGATGGGCATTTTTTACTGCCGACATCGCGCTCACATCGCCACCGTATAAATGGAAGGCTGAGCCGGCGATAAATTTTTTGGCTTCGGGATCATTCAATACTTCAATCGGGTACCCGGGTTCATCGCAATTATGATCGTAGATGATGATTTTGGTGCTGATGCCGGCTTTCTGAAACAAAGGTCCCAAATGGCCTTTTATAAACGCTGCCTGCTGGTATGATGTCATATACATACTCGGATTATTGCCGCGGTGCAGGGGTTCATTCTGAGGGGTCACTGCATCAATAGGTATACCCTGTTCCTTCATTTTTTGTATGTACTTCACAAAATACCTGGCATAAACACCATAATATCTCTCCTGAAGGCTTCCGCCCACAGTACTGTAATTATCTTTCATCCATACAGGAGCCGACCAGGGGCTGGCAAGAATTTTTATATTGGGATTGATCGCTAAGATCTGCTTTAATACGGGTATCAGATCCTTCATCTCGGGGGCTATGCTGAAAAGTTTCAGGTTCATATCTGTCCGCCCTTCGGGCAGGTCGTTATAGGAATAGGCTGTTTCACTTAGATCTGAGGCTCCTATACTGATTCTGAGGTAACTAACTGAAATGTCTTTAGGTCCTGAACCAAACAGTTCATTCAGCAGTTCCTGTTTTTTATCCGTTGTTAAACTGTTTATAACCTGGGCACTGCCTCCTGTAAGTGTGTATCCGAAGCCTTCAACTCTCTGAAAGACCTCGTTCTCGTCGATTTCTATACTGGAATAAGCATTGTTTGCTTTGCCAAAACTGAGCGGGATTTGCTGCCTTTCCAATTTTACAGATTCATCTCCTTTAGTCAGCCAAAGATCAGCATCTGATTTTTGCGCAAACGATACATCTAAATTTCCGATAAAAACCAGGAAACACAAGGCAATTAAAACAGGGCTTTTCATATAAACAGGCATGTCTTTTTCAGTTTATCAAATTAATTATAACTCAGCTCCACATAAACCGGCAAGTGATCTGAAGGATATCTCATATTGACAGAATCACTTAAAATCGCATATTTTTTTACCTTAAAAATACTGTTCTTTGAGATAAAAATATAATCGATCAATTCAGTAACCGGTTTCTGGTGATTAAATCCATTGAAAGTCCCTGCCGGACCAAAAGGTTTTTCTTGCGAAATATCTCTTGTATCCAACATCTTCGTTTTCAGATCCATGATCCTTTGCGTCTCTGGTTCTGAATTCAGATCTCCCATAAAGATGACCGGATCCTTCCCGGTATTGAGTTCTGTGATCTTTGAAAGGATTAATTCGATGCTTTTTGTTCTGGCCACCTCTCCGATATGATCCAAATGGGTATTAAAAACCCAGATCTGTTTGTTTGAGGACCTGTCTTTCAAAAGGGCATAGGTGCAGATCCTGTTGATCGCCGCGTCCCAGCCTTTTGATATCTGATCAGGTGTTTCCGATAGCCAGAAAGTGCTCTCCCGGACCACAGTAAATCTGTCTTTTTTATAAAATACATTTGATGACTCCCCTGTATTGTTCTCATCCCTGCCTATGCCGACATAGGCAAAGGAAGGCAGGTTCGAGGCGATGTCAAGTACCTGATTTGGTCTGGCTTCCTGTATACCGAGTATGTCCGGACTATAAAATCTGACCTGTGAGACCCACAGATCCTTG
>Ga0209391_10000436_pt1 | contig 19499 bp, 14 predicted proteins | sample PPLLak3March2015_FD_187246 | JGI IMG/M metagenome (GOLD analysis project Ga0209391, IMG submission 187246) | Freshwater sediment microbial communities from Prairie Pothole Lake near Jamestown, North Dakota, USA - PPLs Lake P7 Core (1) Depth... | ecosystem: Environmental > Aquatic > Freshwater >...
GTAGAGAAAGGACTGCAGCATTCCGAGGCGGCCGAGCGGGAACTCGCGATACACGCCGATCTCGTCCGCCAGCTGCTCGGCGTACAGCGCCCAGCCCTCGATGAAGGCGTTCATGAACAGCGTCCGGTGCAGCATCGGGGTGCCCTCCGCCTCCAGCGCCAGCGTGAGCTGAAGGTGATGCCCGGGCAGGCTCTCGTGATAGGTCAGCGTCGGCAGGGCCCACTTCGGCCAGATCGCGGTGTCGTGCAGGTTGATGTAGTAGGCCCCGGGGCGGGTGCCGTCCAGGCTGCCGGTCTGCGCGTAGCCGCGCGGCGCGCCGAGCTCGATGTCGGGCGGCACGCGCCGTACTTCGACCGGCGTACGTGGCAGCACCGTGAAGAGCTCGGGCAGGCGACGGCGGATCGCGTCCACCTGCACGTTCAGGTCGGCGAGCAGCGCGGCGCGACCCTCGTCGGTGTTGGGGTAGAGCCCGCGCGGATCCGCGGTGAGCGCCGTGAGGCGCGCGCCGACCGACCCGTCGGCGTAGCCCTGCGCCTTGAGCAGCGCATCGGCCTCGGCCGAGATCTCGGCCACCTGCGCGAGCCCGATGGCGTGCGTCTCCTCCGGAGTCGCACGCGTGGAAGTCTGGTAGCGAAGGCACAGCGGGTAGTAGGTCTCGCCGCCCGGCCGGCCGCGTACGCCCGCCTCGTGGCTGGCACGGGCGCGCTGCTCGGTCACGAACGCGATCTGCGCGTCGAGCGCGGCGGCGACCGGCCCGTCCACGATGCGCGCGGCACGCTTGCCCCAATCTCCCGCGATGCCTTTCGCGCCGGTGCGCCGCACAAGCGAACTCGCGAGCCCGGACTTCTCGCCCGATTGCGCACGCAGTGCCTTCAACTGCGCCAGCGTCTTGTCGCACACGAAATCCGGCGGAATGGTGCCGCGCCTGAGGTCGTCGCGCGCCCGGCCGGTGTCGTGGCCCAGCTCCCGTGCGAAGGCATCGAGCCGGGCGAGGTACGCCTCGGCGTCGGCGGCGGATTCGATCGGGTGCTTCGAAGCGAGGAAGTCGGGCGTGGACTGGTAGACGCCCGTCAGCTGGCTCACGACATACGGCACCGGGTAGGCATAGGAGTCGATCCCGCCGAACGGGTGGGAGTCGATCTCGCGGCTGATCGCCGCGATCCACGCGACGGTCTCGAAGTCCGACCGGTCACGCCCGGCGAGACGGCCGGCGTCGATGGTCTGCAGTTGCGGCCACGCACGGATGAGCGGGGCCAGCTCGCGCATGCGGCCGGCGGGCGAACGATCGTCGAGGCGCGAACGGGCGGCGGCATGCTGGCCCGTATCGAGCCCGAGCGAGGTGGCGGTCTGCGGCGAGGCGCCGAGCAGGTCGGCGAATATCGCATCGTAGAGCGCCCGCGCACGTGCCGCTTCCGTGTTCGCGTCGGCCGCGATCCGCGGAGCATGCAAGATGCCGGCAACGGCCAGCGCGACGCCCGAGGCGAGGAATTCCCTGCGATCCATGATGCATCTCCCGATCGGCGATGGCCGTGGCGGAGCAGTGTGGAGACCGGCGGCTCGTCTGCCAAGCCGGGCAACTTCACCTGCTCCGCTGGCCCAGTTGCCGGCGACAGCAATCCAGCAGCGCCGCGACGTCACGCGCGCTATCGGCACAGCGGCGCCCGATGCGATTGGCGTCGACATCCTCGCGTGATGCATCGCCGCCACCGAGCGCGTCGCCCGCTTCCTTGCCCCATCCGGCCAGCCAGGCCTCGAATCGACTGCACTGCAGCACGATGCCCGCAGAGGCGAGACAGTGCTTCTCGCGATCGTCTAGACCCGGCGGCAACGCGGTGACCACCGCCTCAGCGCAGCCAACCGTGGACGGCGCCGGCCGCTCCGGGCTCGCAGCGCAGCCCGAGAGGCCGATCATCGCGAGGCAGGCCGCGCGCAGTGTCAATTTCAATGGCACGCCCCATGATAGTGCGTAGCGACGACACCATCGGTTTCGACGGGCGCCTGCACGGCGACACATCCTCCCCACACTTTTTTTCCTGCTAGGCTTCGGCAGACCCTCGGCGGGCCCATGAGCATGGCTGAAACCACGATCCAGGCTAGATCACGGACGGGGAGCGTCCCGAGGTGAGCGACGACGCTGCAGCAATGACCCGTCCCGCGCAGTGGTCGGGCGAACTCCTTTACGGACTGCTGCTGTTCACCGGCGCACTCATCGCGCTCGCCCTCGCGCAGCCGGGCAGCCGGCTCGATGGGACGGACTGGCCCGTGGTGCTGTTCTTCCTGCTGTTCGGCCTGTTCACAATCACCATCGGCTACGAGCAGCCGAAATTCGGTTACGTCTCCTTCGATCGCGTGGCACAGGTTTCGAGCATCCTCGTGCTCGGACCGGTGGACGCGGCCTGGGTCAATGGCCTCGCCTCCCTGATCTATCCCTGGCACCGGCTGCGCAAGGGCGTGCCGCTGCGCTTGGTCGTGAGCGCCGCACTGACGAACTCCGGCCTGATGACGCTGATGGTGCTGGCCGGCGGCCTGCTGTACGTGGCCCTCGGCGGGCCGTTGCCGCTCGCACACCTCGCGCCCGGATCGTTCGGCATCGTGCTGCTGATGCTGCTGGCGATGCAGGTCATCAACGAGGGCGGATTCATGGCGCTGGTGCGCATCCGCGGCCAGGTCGCCCGCGAGTCCCTCAGCCTGTTCGACACGGCCACCGAGCTTACGGCCGGGCTGATCGGCGTGCTGGTGGCGATCACCTGGACGAGCCTCGAGATCGAGTCCTTCCTGCTGCTGCTCGGCGTGCTCCTCGCGGGCATGCTCGCGCTCAAGCGATTTGCCGAGATGAGGCTCAGGCTCGAGCGACTGGTGGCGGAACGGACCGAAGCGCTGCAGGACAAGACCCGCCAGCTCGAGGAGCTGGCCGCGCAGGACACGCTCACGGGGCTCTACAACCGCCGTCGTGCCGACGAGTTCCTGCGCCGGGAGATCGCGCGGGCCGTGCGCACGGGGCACCCGCTGTGCGTCGCACTGGCCGACATCGACCACTTCAAGCAGATCAATGACGGGCACTCGCACGGCATCGGCGACCGGGTGCTCGAGCGAGTGTCGAAGATCTTCGCGGAGCGGATGCGCGAGTCGGACCTCGTGGCCCGCTACGGCGGCGAGGAGTTTCTGTTCTGCTTCATCGGCGCGCGTGAGTCGGACGCCGCGCGAGTCTGCGAAGAACTGCGGCTCGCCGTGGAACGCGAGGACTGGCACCGGGTGGCAGCGGGACTGCGGGTGACGATGAGCGTCGGCATCGCCGCCTGCGAGGACGAGTCGGAGGCGCAGGCGCTGCTCGATCGCGTCGACAAGCGCCTCTACGAGGCCAAGCGCCTCGGGCGCAATCGCGTGGTCGCACGGCCGGAGCGGCGCGGCACGGAGGACCAGGAGATGCCGCTGTCCGGTCTCTGAGACCGTTGTGACCCACGGCCATCCGGGAGATCATGCGCGACCGTCCGGTCTCCCAGGAATCGCCGCATGCGCCCCACCCAGGCACTCTCGCTGCTCGCACTGCCCCTGTTCTCGATCTGCCTTTCGCCGGCAGAGGCGCAGTCGGTCGAGCGGCCCGCCGCGCTCGTCGCGGACGGCATTCCGGAAGTGCCGGTCGAGCTCGCTTCGCGAACCCGGCCCTACATGGAGTTCCGCACGGCCACCTTCCTCGGCTGGCACCCAGCCGACCGTTCGATGCTTATCGCCACGCGCTTCGGCAACACCAACCAGGTGCATCGCGTGGCGCGGCCGGGCGGCGCGCGCACCCAGCTCAGCTTTGAGGAAGATCGCGTCCAGTTAGCGAGCCACGCGCCGCGAACGGGCGACGTCACGCTGGTCGCGAAGGATGTGGGTGGTGGCGAGTTCTACCAGCTCTACACGCTCGCCGACGGGCGCCTGTCGCTGCTAACGGACGGCAAGAGCCGCAACCAGCCGGGGGCATGGAGCAGGGACGGCCAGCTCGTCGGCTACTCGTCCACCCGTCGCAACGGCAAGGACACCGACCTCTACGTCATGGATCCTCGCGACCCGAAGACCGACCGGATGGTTGCCGAGCGCAGCGGTGGCGGCTGGTTCTTCTCCGATTTCTCGCCTGACCGGTCGAAGGCCGTCGTCACCGAATACGTCTCCGTCACCAAGTCGAACCTGTGGCTGCTCGACCTCGTCTCCGGCGGCATGACGCCGATCGGCGACCACGCGAAGCCCGTCGCCTACGACGGCGCCCAGTTCGCGGCCGACGGCACGCTCTGGGTGAGCTCGGACGAGGGCTCCGAGTTCCTGCGCCTCGGCACGCTCGATCCGGCGACCGGCCGGTTCACGCCGCGCAGTCCCGACACGACGTGGGATGTCGAGATGTTCGACGTCGCCGACGACGGCCGCTTCGTCGCGTACGTCGTCAACGAGGCCGGCCGCAGCACGCTGCGGCTGCTCGACCCGAAGAGCGGCGCATTGCGCACCGTGCCCCTCCCGGCCGGCGTCATCAACGGCATCGACGTCGCACCCTGGGGCGAGATCGGGCTCACCTTTACCTCGGCGCGCAGCCCCACGGACGCCTTTTCGGTGGATCCGGTCACGCTCGCCGTCACGCGCTGGACGACCAGCGAGACGGGCGGGCTCGATCCGAACGTCAACGTCGAGCCCGAGCTCGTCGAGGTGAAGAGCTTCGACGGCCTCGCGATCTCGGGCTTCCTGTACCGGCCCGACCCCGCGCGGTTCGAAGGCCGGCGCCCCCTCATCGTCAACATCCATGGCGGTCCCGAGGGGCAGTCGCGCCCGGGATTCCAGGGCCGCAACAACTACCTGCTGAACGAGCTTGGCATCGCGATCTTCTATCCGAACGTGCGCGGCTCGACGGGCTACGGCAAGCGCTTCGTCGGTCTCGACAACGGTCCGTTCCAGCGCGAGGACTCGGTCAAGGACATCGGCGCGTTCCTCGACGCGCTGGCGAAGGACCCGCGGCTCGATCCTGAGCGCTTCGCGGTGACCGGCGGTTCCTACGGCGGCTACATGTGCTACGCGAGCTCGGTGTTCTACGGCTCGCGACTCAAGGGCGCCAATTGCGTGGTGGCGATCTCCAATTTCGTCACCTTCCTCGAGAACACGCAGGACTACCGCCGCGACCTGCGTCGCGTCGAGTACGGCGACGAGCGCGACCCGAAGCAGCGCGAGAAGCTCGTCGCGATCTCCCCGCTCAGCCGGGTGGACGAAATCCGCCTGCCGATGATGGTCGTCACCGGCGCCAACGACCCGCGCGTGCCGGCGAGCGAAGCCGACCAGATCGTGAACGCGATCCGCACCAAGGGCGGGACCGCCTGGCACCTTCTCGGCCGCGACGAGGGCCACGGCTTCGCCAAGAAGGTCAACCAGGATTACCAGTTCTGGACCAGCCTCATGTTCTGGGAGCAGACGCTGCTCCAGGACCGGAAGTGATGGTCTCACGGCAGCGCTGAGGATCCGTTCGATGCAGCTCGAGCGCTTCGCCGGCAAGGTCGTGGTCGTCACGGGCGGTGCGAGGGGCCTTGGTCGCGGGCTGAGTGAGGCGCTGGCACGCGGCGGCGCGAAGCTCGTCGTGGGCGACATCGATGTCGCGGCGGCGAACGCGCTTTGCGACGAGTTGTCGCGCGCCGGCCGCTCCGCCACTGCGCTCGCAGTTGACGTCACCGATGCCGCAAGCGTCGAGCGCCTCGTCGCGCATGCGGTCGCCCTGCACGGCCGGCTCGACTACATGATCAACAACGCCGGCATCGCGGCCGGCGGCGAGTTCCAGGACGCATCGGCCGCCACGATCCGGCGGGTGGTGGAGATCGACCTGCTCGGCGCCGCCTACGGCACGCTCGCGGCCTACCGGCAGATGGTGCAGCAGCGCAGCGGGCACATCGTGAACGTCGCCTCGATGCTGGCGCTGTTCCCGAACCCGCTCTCGGCCGCGTACGTCTCCGCCAAGCACGGGCTCGGCGGCCTCACGCAGTCGGTGAGCGCGGAGGGGGCGGCGTACGGCATCTCGTTCACGCTCGTCTGTCCGGGCTACATCGCGACCAACCTGTTCCAGGCCGGCACGTTCGAGGGCAGCCTGCGATCCGACAACGTGGTCGAGCGCATTCCCTTCCGGCTGATGGACGTGGACACCGCCGTGGCGCGCACGCTCGAGGCCGTTCTCGCCCGCCGGTCGATCGCGGTGTTTCCGTTCTACGCACGCGCGCTGTGGTGGATCCACCGCCTCTCGCCGCGGCTCATGGGCGGGTTGCTGCGCCTGATGATGCGCGACCAGCGGCGGCGGTTCGCGCCGGGCGGTCCTGGCTGATCGGTACCGAACGAGAGACACATTCGAGGAGGCGAGTCATGAAGAGCAACGAGATCACGCGTCGTGCGGTCCTGGCGGCCCTCGGCACCTTGCCGCTGGCCGGTCTGCTGCGTCCGCGCCTGGCCTGGGCCGAGGCACCGGCCGGTCCGCCCGTCGCCCGCATCGACCCCGTCAGCGAGACGCTCTGGGGCGAGAACGTCGTCGATCCGTATCGCTGGATGGAGAACCCCGCGGACCGCGACTGGGAACCGTTCATGCGCGGCCAAGGGGCTTACGCGCGAAACGTGCTCGACTCGATACCCGGGCGCGAGGCCCTGGCCGGACGCATCGCGACCCTGTCCGGCGACATGCCGATCACGGTCGAGGTGCAGACCGGCGGGGGCCGCGTGTTCTACCGCAAGCGGCCGGCCGGCGCGGACAGCTACAAGCTGTATGTCCGCAACGGACTCGGCGGGGAGGAACGGCTGCTCGTGGACCCGACCGCGATCAAGATGGACGGCAAGCACGTCTCGATCGACTGGTGGAGCGCTTCGCCAGACGGCCGCCACGTCGCCTACGGCCAGTCGCCGGCCGGCTCCGAGATGGCGACGACACACGTCATCGAAGTGGACAGCGGCAAGCTGCTGCCGGAGCGCATCGAGCGCACGCCGTTCATCAGCGCTTCGTGGCTGCCCGACGGCTCCGGTTTCTTCTACACCCGTCTTGCCGAGACCGCGAAGATCGGCACGGCCGATCTCTTCCGGGATATGGTCGCGTGCCTGCACCGGCTGGGCACCGACCCGAAATCCGATCGGATCATTCTCACACGCGGGCTGAACGACGCGATCCCGCTCGAGCCCTTCGAGATCCCGATCCTGGTGGCCGAACCGAGTTCCGCCTACGTGGTCGCGCTCGCGATCGGCGGCGTCCGGCGCGAGAACCCGTTGTTCACCGCGCGCCTCTCGGATGTGACGACGGGCAGACCCGTCTGGCGGCGCGCCTGTGAGGTCGCGGACGAGGTCGTCGGGTTCGCCACGCGCGGCGAGGATCTCTACCTGCTCAGCACGCGGGATGCGACGAACGCACGCGTACTACGCACCCCGGTCGCCAACCCGCGCTTCGCCGAGGCGACCGTGGTCGTGCCCGAGGGCAAGACCGTGATCGAGAACATCGTCGCCGCTCGCGACGGGCTGTACGTCATCGAGATGGACGGCGGCTACAACGCGCTTCGCCGGTTCGATAAGGACGGCAAGCTCACGCCCGCGGCGCTGCCGTTCGACGGCGCGATCGTCGGCGCGTACGCCAACGGCCTCGAGGACGGTGCATGGGTGGTCGCGACCAGCTGGCTCGAGCCCTACACCGTGCTGCGCTACGACCCGGCGACGGGCCGCGCCGCGGACACGGGCCTGTCGCCGAGGCCGCCGGTCGACACGTCGCGCTACGAGGCGATCAGGACGTTTGCCACGGCACGGGACGGTACCAAGGTGCCACTCTCGATCGTCGCGCGCCGCGGCCTCAAGCGCGACGGCAGCAACCCGGCACTCGTCGATGCCTACGGCTCCTACCAGATCTCGAACTCGCCGGCGTTCAACGTCCGCGGCATCGCATTTCTCGAGCAGGGCGGCGTGCTCGCGACCGCGCACGTGCGGGGCGGCGGCGAGTACGGCCGGCGCTGGTGGAAGGCCGGTCAGAAGCTCGCCAAGCCCAACACCTGGCGCGACCTCATCGACTGCTGCGAGGCGCTGGTCAAGGACGGCTGGACCAGCCCACGCCACCTCGCCATCCAGGGCGGATCGGCGGGCGGCATCACGGTCGGCCGCGCCATGACCGAACGCCCGGACCTTTTCGCCGCGGTGATCTCCAACGTCGGCGTGTCGAACACGCTGCGGGCCGAGTTCTCGCAGAACGGGCCGACCAACATCGACGAGTTCGGCACGGTCACGGAACGCGACGGCTTCCTCGGACTCAAGGCGATGGACGCCTACCACGCCGTCAAGGACGGCACGCCCTTCCCTGCCGTGCTGCTGACCACCGGCATGACGGATCCGCGCGTCGAGCCCTGGCAGGTGGCGAAGATGACGGCGCGGCTCCAGAAGGCCACGAGTTCGGGCAATCCCGTGCTGCTCCGCGTGACGTTCGATGCCGGTCACGGCGTCGGCTCGACGCGCTCGCAGGTCGACGACCAGCGGGCCGACGAGTACGCGTTCGTGCTCTGGCGCGCGGGCGTGGCCGGGTTCCAGCCGAAGGACTGATGGCCTCCGCCCGGGGACGTCGTCGCGGCGCTGCAATCGTGCTTGCAGCGCTGCAGTCGGCCTGCGTCAGCCAGTGGTCGCATCCGCCCGCACCGACCGTGCAGGCCGCGGCCGAGACGGCGCCGGTTTCGTCCGTCGGCGATGCCGCGGACGACCCGTCGATCTGGGTGCACCCGACGGATCCGGCCCGCTCGCTGATCATCGCGACCGACAAGAGGCGCGGGCTGGAGGTCTACGCGCTCGACGGCTCGCTTCGCCAGGCGCTGCCGGTCGGCCGAATGAACAACGTCGACCTGCGCGACGGTTTCGCGCTCGGCGCGCACCGGGTGACGGTCGTCGCAGCGAGCGATCGAGACCACGAGGCCATCGCGCTCTTCGCAATTTTCCCGGACCGGCCCGAGCTGACCGACGTCGCAGACGGGCTGCGCACCACGGCGCTCACCCGGATCTACGGCCTGTGCATGTTCGCCGATCGCGCCAACGACCGGTTCTACGTCTTCGTCAACAGCAAGGACGGCCGCTACGAGCAGCACGAATTGCTGCCGACCCGGGAGGGGCGGATCGCGACTCGCGTGGTGAGGGAATTCCGGGTCGCGACGCGGCCGGAGGGCTGCGCCGTCGACGACGAGCTCGGCTGGCTATACGTCGGCGAAGAGACCGTGGGGTTCCACCGGGTGGCGGCCGCCCCGGACGCGCCGGCCAATCTCGAACTGGTCGATCGTGTGGGCAGCGGCCGGCTGGTTGCCCACGTGGAGGGCATCGCAATCCACCGGCAGGCGGACGGCCGGGGCCACCTCATCGTCTCGAGCCAGGGCGACGACGCCTTTGCCGTGTACCGGCGCGAGCCGCCGAACGAGTTCGTCGGTCGCTTCCGGGTCGCCGAAGGGCTTGTGGACGGCGCGTCCGGGACCGACGGCCTCGAAATCACGAGCCAGCCGCTACCGCCTCCCTACGAGGAGGGACTGCTGGTCGTCCAGGACGGCCTCAACACGGCACCGGTCGCCCACCAGAACTTCAAGCTGATTCCATGGAGCGAAGTGCGGCAGGTGCTGCCCAGGCCGGCCGAGCCGCAGCTGCGATAGACCGTGTCCATGACTTGGGGACGCCGCCCTGGGAAGCGGGCGGAACCTAGCGCTCCGCGCTAGCAGCCGACTTCAAGCCCCAATGGTGGGACCGGTAACCGGAGAGTAGGGTCATCCGCTAACGGGAGCGCGCCGGGAGGACGCCTCCCGACACGCTCGCGCTCGCGCTCGCTAAGGAGGGTGCACCATGAGGACGACAGGGGTCATCACAGCCGCCGCTGGCTTCACATGCCTGATTCTTGCGACCCCGGCGCCGGCGGCGCTGCACGGCCGCGACCTCGACAACGCGACCTTCGAGGCCTACTACGACGACGTGCTCGACATCACGTGGCTGGCCGACGCGAATTTCGCCCGGACCTCCGGTCACGATGCCGACGGCTCGATGGACTGGCCGGCGGCCACGGCCTGGGTGGAAAGCCTCGACTACTTCGGCGTCACCGGGTGGCGATTACCCGCGCTGGCGCCGCTGGACGGCGCGACGTACGTCCACACCTTCAGCAACAACGGCACCACCGACGTAGGGTTCGGCACCCGCGGCACCCACTCGGAGCTGGCGCACCTCTATTACGTCACGCTCGGCAACAAGGGCCTCTGCAAGCCCGACGACGCCGATCCGGGCAGCTGCGTCGTGCAGACCGGATGGGGCCTGAAGAACACCGGCCCGTTCGTCAACGTCGGCGCGATCGCCGGACACTGGACTGGCTCGGAATCGATGTGCCCCTGCGGCAGTCTCAAGACCTGGCTGATCGACATGACGACCGGCCGCCAGGGTCAGCTCCTCGGATCGAATTTCCAGGGCGCATGGCCCGTGCGTGACGGCGACCTTGCGCCGACCGGCGACCTGGCGAGCCTGACGCTGAAGACCTCGGCCGTTGCGGGCTGCAAGAGCGTGACCGGGACGGTCCGGCTCTCCGGAGTAGCGCCGGTCGAAGGCGTTGTCGTGCAACTCGCGGACACGCTCGCCTCGGCCAGCACGCCAGCCACGGTGAAGATCCTCGCCGGAACCAGTTCGCGGACCTTTACGATCAGGACGGTGCCGGTCGTGGACGCCGAAACCGGCTCGATCAGCGCGACTTTCGGCAGCATCACGCTGAACCAGGAGCTCACGGTCCGGCCCATGGGCCTGTACTCAGTGTCCCTGTCGCCGACCTCGGTGGCGGGAAGCAATCCGGTGGCCGGCACGGTGAAGCTCGTGTGCAGCGCAGGCCCGGGGCCGGTGGCCGTCGAACTCGGCAGCAACAACGCCGCGGTGGCGACCCCGGTCACCCAGACCGTGTTCGTGCCGCAAGGGCTGAAGTCGGCGACCTTCGACCTGGTAACCACACCGGTGCCCGCAAAGACCTCCGTGACGATCACCGCCACCGCCAACGGCACGTCCAAGTCGAAGACGCTGACGGTCACCTCGATGGCTGCGGTGAGCCCAACGACCCTCAGGTTCGGCAGCCACGTCCTCAACACCACGAGTCCCGTGCTCGCCGTAATGCTGGTCAACCGCGGCACGATGTCCTTTGCGGTGAACGGCATCACCCTCGGGGGCACGGGCGCCGGGCATTTCGCACAGGCGAACGATTGCCCCGCCAACCTCGATGCTGGCGCGTCCTGCACGATCGGCGTGACCTTCACGCCGACGGCCACCGGCAACAAGTCTGCGAAGCTCTACGTTGCCACTAGTGCGACCGGCACACCGATCGGTGTCTCGCTGTATGGCACGGGTGTGTTGCCGCCGTGACCGCGGCACCCGATACCCTCTGAGCCTCAGGGCAGCGCGGACGGGACCCCGGCCTCTCGCCGGGGTCCTGCGTTTCAGGGTTCGGCCGATGCGAAATATTCCCGGGCGGTGCGCGGTCTGGTTACATAGAGGGCACGTACGCCGGGGAGATCCTCGCGGACGGACCTCTGTAACCGAAAACCCCAAGACCACGAACCTGAGGAGGAATCACCGATGAACCTGAAGAACCTGGCCCTTGCGGCCGCTGTGGGCAGCCTGGTCAGCCTGGGCGTTTCGTCCACCGCCATGGCGGGCGAGATGGGCGCCAAGGAAGGCAAGGAAAAGTGCTACGGCGTCGCCAAGGCCGGCAAGAACGACTGTGCGGCCAACGGCCACTCCTGCGCCGGCCAGTCGAAGATGGACAACGATCCCACCGAGTGGAAGTACGTGCCGAAGGGCGAGTGCGAGAAAATGGGCGGCACGACCGCGCCCGGCAAGAAGATGTGAGAACCGGGTGAGTTCGAGCCCAATGGCGAACTCGAGCAAGCCGGTCCCGGCAGGTGCCGGGATCGGCCTGCGCTCCGCCCATCACGAGGCGCTCGTCCGCGAGCGGCCCGCGGTCGGCTGGATCGAGGTGCACACCGAGAACTACTTTCACGACGGCGGCCCGCACCTCGCGGCGCTGGAGCGGGCCCGCGAGGCTTATCCGCTCAGCCTGCACGGCGTCGGCATGGGGCTGGGATCCGTCGAGCCGCTCGATCGCTCGCACGTCGCCCGCGTCGCCCGCGCCATCGCACGCTTCGAGCCCGCGCTCGTTTCAGAGCACGCGTGCTGGGGTAGCCACGGCGGCGAGCACTTCAACGACCTGCTGCCGCTGCCCTACACCGACGAAGCGGTCGAGCATCTCGCCGAGCGCGTCGCCCAGGTGCAGGACCTGCTCGGTCGGCAGATCCTCATCGAGAACCTCTCCTGCTACCTGAGTTACTCGAGTTCCCGCCTCACGGAGTGGGAGTTCCTCGCGGCGGTCGTCGAGCGCTCCGGCTGCGGCCTGCTGCTCGACGTCAACAACGCCTACGTCAACTCGGTGAACGTCGGGCTCGATGCCCGGGCGTTCATCGACGGCCTGCCGGCCGGCGCCGTGCAGGAGCTCCACCTCGCCGGCCACACGCGGCGGCAGGTCGGCAAGCGCACGATCCTGCTCGACGACCACGGCTCGCGTGTTCCCGAGCTCGTGTGGAGGCTGTACGAGCACGCCCTCCGGCGCTTCGGGCCGGTGCCGACGCTGATCGAATGGGACACGAACCTGCCCGAATTGTGCGTGCTCGCGGATGAAGCGGCACGGGCCCAGACCCGAATGGAAGACGTCCGTGGCCTCGCTGCTTGAGGTCCAGGCACGGTTCGCCGCCGCGCTGCGGGGCGAGCGAGGCCTGGCCGAAGCGGACGTCACGGATGGCGGAATCGAAGCGGCCGCACGGCTCGCCATTTACTGCAACAACGCACGCGCCATGTTCGAAGGCGCGCTCGAACGCACCTATCCGGTGCTTCGCAGACGCGTGGGCGAGGACTATTTCCGCCAGCTCGCACACGGCTATCGCGAGCGCTTCCCGTCGCGCAGCGGCGACCTGCACTGGATCGGCGAGCACTTCGCCCGCTATCTCGCCCAGACCGAGGCAGAAACCGGCTACGCGTGGCTCGCTGAACTCGCCGAGCTCGAATGGGCCTGCGAGTCCGCGTTCGTCGCCGAACGCGAGCCATCCGTCGAGCCGCAGGCGCTCGCCGGTCTCGCGCCGCAGGATCTCGGCCTCGCGCGCCTGCGGTTGCAACCGTCGCTGCATTGCGTCGCCTCGAACTATCCGGTGCTCGAGGTCTGGCGAGCCAACCAGCCCGACGCCGACGGCCACGCCGTGGACCTCGCGCGCGGCGGGCAATGCATCCTGGTGAGCTGCGGCACTGACGGCCTCGAGCTCGTCGGGGTGTCCGCGGCCGCGCTCGCGTTCACTCGGCACCTGCAGGCGGGCGTTCCACTCGAAACCGCGGTGGATGAATCCGGCCTCGATCTTGCCGAGCTGCCGGGCGTCCTCGGGATGCTGTTCTCACACGGCCTCGTCACCGGAGTCACCGGACCCGCAATGGAGAGCGACTCGAGATGATCCGTCTGCAATCCGCCAACCGGCTGGCCGAGCGCGCCACAGCACCCTTCGAGTCCCTGCTTCTTCTGGCCACGCGCGTGTACGTCTCGTGGCAGTTCCTGAAGTCCGGCTGGCTCAAGCTCGGCGACTGGGAAACGACTCGATTCCTGTTCGAGGAGGAATACCACACGCCGTTGCTGCCGCCACTGGTGGCGGCAATCGCGGGCACCGCCGGCGAGCTGGTGTTCCCGGTGCTGCTGATCGTCGGGCTGCTCAGCCGCTATGCAGCGGCCGGCCTGTTCGTCGTGAACGTCATGGCCGTCGTGTCGTACTCGCACGTGCTGCTGACCGAGGGCTTCGAGGCCGCGCTCGGCCAGCACTACCTGTGGGGATTCATGCTGCTGGTGCTGGTGGTGCTCGGGCCGGGCCGCTGGGCCCTCGATTCAGCGGTTGATCGCAACCGCGCGTGAGCTCCGCTCGCGGCCGCCGGCCTCATGCACGGCCACCCAGCGCGGATCCGAGTGAAGGGGCCGAAGGAACGGCGACAGCGGGATCATCCAGCCAAGTGCGGATGGCGAGATCGCCTGCAACCCACCGGGCCCACCGTCGTCCGGCCCCAGCAGCCACCGGAAGGCCTCGTCGGCTTCACCGCGAAAAGCGTGCGCCTCCGCGATTCTCAGCCGATCCATCTCCCGTGGCGATTCGCTCAGGGCGCGCAGCGCGGCCTCGGAGTCCACGCCGCGGCCCAGGCCGTGCCATGCCATGGCCAGGATCATGTTGCGACTCTGGCCGTCGGGCCACGGCTCGGCGAGCTCGACGGCTTCGTCGAATCGACCCCGCAGCACCAGCACGCGACCAAGCACTTCGTTGACGTACTCGGGCAGCGGGTTCAGCTCGCGCACCTGTCGCAGCTCGGCCTCTGCCTCGTCGAGGCGCCCGGAAAAGTACAGCATGGAGGCGAGGTTGTAGCGGGTGACCCCCGACAACGGGTCGGCCTCGACGGCGCGGCGCTGCAGCGCGACGGCCTCATCCAACCGACCTTCGTGTAACTCCTCCGAGGCGAGCGTACTGAGCACCAGCGGATCGTCCGGATCGAGCTCCAGCGCCTGGCGCAGATGCTCAGAGTGTCCACGCCGGTCGCCGACCTGGCTGAAATAGTTCGCCAGCCGCAGGTGTGCCACCGCCAGCCCGGGATCGAGTTCGAGCGCTTTCTGCGCGGCGTCGCGTATCAGAGGCAGGCCCTCGGCGGGCGGCGTCCGTCCCTCCACCGTGTCCAGCCAGTAGGTACCGGCGAGTCCCGCCCACGCGCGGGCGAAGCCTGGATCGGCTTCGATGGCCGCCCGGTAATACTGCCGGGCGAGTTCGATGTCTCCCGGCGCACGGCGATGGAACAGGAACTGGGCGCGCCGGTACCGCTCGTTGGCCTGCGCGCTGGCGGGCGCCTGCGGTCCGGCAGACTCGACGCGAAGGCCCTCGACCTGCGACGTCCACACGGCTGCCGCAGCCGCCACGACCACCAGCACGGCCGCGGCCGACGGCCACCAGCGCACTCGCGGAGGAGCCGCTTCGGCCGAGGTTCGCGGAGGCGCATCCGCGGCAGCGCTCGCTGCTTGCGGCACGACGATGGGCGCATCGAGGCATCCGATGAATCGATAGCCGCGCCGCGGAATCGTCTCGATGTACCGGGGCGTCTCAGCGTGGTCCCCGAGCGCGGTACGCAGGCGGCGGACGGCGCTGTTGAGGGCCGTGTCGAAATCCACCACGCCCTTCGGCCACAGCCGCGCGATCAGTTGCTCGCGCGTCACGATCTCGCCCGGACGTTCCAGCAGTTCCTCCAGCACCAGCAACGGCTGGCTCTGCAGGCGGATCCGCGTGCCGTCGCGCAGCAGCTCGCCCGACCGGCGCAACAGCGTCCAGCCATCGAAGCGGATTTCCGCGCACTGGTCCATTTCAGTTTTTTCCGGAGACGACACCGCGGCCGTGCCTCGGTCTCTGAATCTACCCCCTGCGAACGACGCCAAGATTACGCCCTTGGTCGGCGCGTCAGGAACATGTCAGACACCGGTCAGGGCCATTTCATGGTCCTGACGCGCCGACGGATGCAGGATCCATCGTCGGGGGCGGAGTTCGCGTCACCCCCGACCCGGAAGCAAGAAAATCATCTCAGTGAGGAGGAATCCGCCGTGACCAAGCACACCGACCCATCCGTCAGGCTCCCAGGCACGACCGAAGCAGGCCGCACTGCGCTGCGATCGCTGCTAATCCTGGGCCTGTCGCTGGCCCCCGCAGCCGCCATGGCCGACCTCGGCGACGCGACGACCATCGCCTCCGGGCTCGCGAATCCGCGTGGCATCGCCTTTGCGCCCAACGGCGCCCTGTATGTCGCCGAGGCCGGAAGCGGCGGCCCCGGGCCGTGCAACCTCTCTCCGGTGCCGGGCAATGGCCCGCGTTGCTACGGTGAGACGGGATCCATCACCCGGATCCTCGGCGATGGCAGCGTAAAGCGCGTGCTGACCGGCTTGCCCTCGATGGTCCTGCTGAGGGACGGCACGGTCGAGGGCGGCGTCACCGACGTCGCATTCTTCGGCACCACGGCCTTCGTGACCATGGGCTGGGGCGGCAACCCCGCCGACCGCGCGGCGCTCGGCGGCAAGTCGGCGCTGTTCGGCACGCTACTGCAGATGGCGCCGTCCGGGACCTACAAGGTTCTCGCCGACATCGCCGCCCACGAGGCCGAGTTCAATCCCGGCGGCGGTAACCCGGACTCGAACCCGTACAACACGCTCGCCCAGCCGGGTCGCCGCATCGTGGTCGATCCCGGCGCGAACGCACTGGTCGAGGTGCTCGCCAACGGCCGTACCCGCACGTTTGCCGTGCCGCCGAGGCTCCCTGGCCTGCCGCCCTTCATGGCCGGGCGCGAGTCGGTCCCGACCTCGGTGGTCGAGGGTCCGGACGGGGCGATCTACGTCGGGCAACTGACCTCCTTCCCGTTCTGGCAGGGCACGTCATCGGTGCTTCGGTTTTCGAGCGACGGCAGCACCACCGAGACCTACGCCACCGGGTTCACCGCGGTCGTGGACCTCGCTTTCGACACGGGTGGCGCGCTGTACGTGCTCGAGGTCGCCCGCGGCCAGGCGTCGCCGTTCCCGCCGCCGAACCCCGGCCTCGGCATCGGTCGCCTGTTGCGGGTCTGCCCCGGTAGCGCGCCCGAGGTGCTGCTGACCGGCCTCGACTATGCGTCCGGCCTCGCGATCGGTCCGGACGACGCCGCCTACCTGACGAATCGCGGCGCGTCGCCCACCGACGGCGAGGTGCTGCGACTGCCGCTCACGCCCTGCCCGTAAACTCGCGCGCCCGGGTCGCAATGAACTGCGGCCCGGGCTCGCTTTTCGGGCGCGTGACGACGGGCTACGCTCCGCGGCACGTGAAGACCTGGGATGTCATCGTCATCGGCGGCGGCGCCGTCGGCAGCGCCGCGATTCGCGCGGCCGCCGAGGCTGGCGCCCGCGTGCTCGGCCTGGAGCGATTTACGCCGGCGCACGAGCGCGGCTCCAGCCACGGGCTCTCGCGGATCTTCCGTCACGCCTACTTCGAGCATCCGGACTACGTGCCGCTGCTGCGTCACTCGACGGCGCGCTTCGAGTCGCTGGAGCGCGAGTCGGGCGTCGCCCTGCTCCACCGCTGCGGGATGCTGGTCGCAGGGCCACACGACTCGGCGGTAGTTCAGGGGTCGCTCGCCTCGGGCCAGCGCTGGGGGCTCGGGGTCGAGGCGCTGGACGCGACGGCGCTCGAGACCCGGTTTCCGTGGTTTGCATTCGCCGACGATGCGATCGGTGCCTTCGAGGCGGACGCCGGGATCGTGCGTCCCGAGGCGGCTGTGCGTGCGGCGATCGCCGTCGCCGAGGCCCGCGGCGCCGAGTTGCGCACCGGTACTCGCGTGCACGCCGTGACCGAGGACGTGACCGGCGTCTGGGTGGAAACTGACAGCGGACGCGTACGGGCGACGAGCGTCGTCGTCGCCGCCGGCCCGTGGACTGCGCAGCTTCTTCCCGAACTGACGACACGGCTGACCGTTACGCGGCAGGTACAGGCCTGGGTCTCGGCGACGCCGGGCAAGGATGTCTCAGCGCTGCCGTGCTGGTTCGTCGATCGCGGGCCCGGCGAGCGCGCGCTCTACGGGCTCGCCCCCGATCCGGCCGCGCCGGCGCACGAGGACGGCACGGCGTCGTACTCGCGGCACCCGAAGGTCGGCCTGCACGGTTCCGATGAAGTCGTGGATCCGGACGCAGGCGCGGCTGCGGTGGACGACACCGATCTCGCACGGGTGTGGCGTGCGTATCGCGCCATCGCGCCCGCGCTCGCGGGGCCGGTGGTCGCCGCCGCGACCTGCCTGTACACCATGTCGCCGGACGGACAGTTCATCGTCGGCACGCGCCCGGGCTCACGGCGCATTCACTTCGCGGCGGGGCTCTCCGGCCACGGATTCAAGCTCGCGCCGGCCCTCGGAGATGCCCTCGTGGACCTGGCGCTACACGGTCGCACCGAACTGCCGATCGGGTTTCTCTCACCGGCAAGATACCCATGACCACAAGGCCCATCGATCCCAGCCTCGAATACGTCCTGCTCGGCAGCAACGGCGCGTCCGCGGTGGTCGACGGCGGCGAGAGGTTCTGGTCGCAGCCGCCTGAACAGCTCGAGAAATTCGGACGCGGCTGGCTGGTGTCCGAATACGTCTGCGAGCAGGACTGGCCGAACTGGGAGGTGCACCCCGAGGCGGACGAACTCGTGTACGTGCTCGACGGCGACGTCGATCTGCTGCTCGAGAAGTCCACGGGCGTGGAAACGGTCCGGGTGCAGGGCCGCGGCCTCGTGGTCGTGCACCGCGGCGTCTGGCACACGCTGCGCGTGCACGCGCCGAGCCGCCTTCTGCACGTGACCATGGGGACGGGCACGCGTCACCGGCCGCTCGCGGAGGAGCCCGCGACATCGGGCTACGAGCTTGCGCAGCTCAACGTGGCACGGATGAAGGGCGGGAAGGATTCACCGGTGATGAAGGACTTCGTCGCTGCCATCGACCGCATCAACGCGCTCGCCGACGCGGCGCCCGGCTTCGCGTGGCGGCTTCGTGCCGGCGAAGGCGACACGACCGCCCTGGCCGCCCTCGAGCGCGAGAACGTGCTCGTCACGATGTCGGTGTGGCGGGACCTCGCCTCGCTCAGGCGCTACGTCTACGAGTCCGGGCACCTCGATGTGCTGCGCCGGCGCCGCGAGTGGTTCGAGCCCCTCGGCGAGGCCTCGATCGTGCTGTGGTGGGTGCCGAAGGGACATCGCCCCACGATCGACGAAGCGCTCGCCCGGCTGGAGCGGCTGCGCGGCTCGGGCCCCGGGCCGGAGGCGTTCGACTTCCGTTACCCGCACCCGGCGCCCGACGCCCGGGCGTGATCACGCCGCAGGCGTCGGCGCTGCGTCGGGCCGGCTAGCGGATCAGACCGTCGTGGCGCAGCCGGTCCGCAATCGGCCCGGTGATCGCGGCGAGACCGCTGTCGCGCGACTCGAGATTCCCCACGGTCATGTCCATCGTGTAGATGTGCGTCGGACCTTTGGTTTCCCAGACCTTCGTCGTCACGCGCGCGGTGCCTTTCACGGTGGTGATCGACGACGCCGTCTGGAACTCGCCGTACACCACCGGCACGCCATAGACGCCGTAGTAGCCGGTCGCATACCCGGCATCCGTCGCCTTGTACATCCCGCCGCCGCGATCGTCGCGGCCGGCGCCTTCCTTCGTCCCCCAGTCCATGGAGACGAGCGTGGTCGCCACCACGGCATCGGCCTGTTGCGACGCGACGGCCTGCTCGATGCTCTCGCGCGTGAGCGGATTCTTCGCCTTCACCACGTCGCAGCTCGGGATGGCCTTCACCGAGGCGCTCATGATCCGCGAGGCGAGGAAGTGCTCGAAGCCGCAGCGCTGGTTGATGTCCGGGCTGACGCCGACGATCAGCACCTTCGAGAACGACTGGTTGTGCGGCA
>Ga0209391_10000437_pt1 | contig 19488 bp, 22 predicted proteins | sample PPLLak3March2015_FD_187246 | JGI IMG/M metagenome (GOLD analysis project Ga0209391, IMG submission 187246) | Freshwater sediment microbial communities from Prairie Pothole Lake near Jamestown, North Dakota, USA - PPLs Lake P7 Core (1) Depth... | ecosystem: Environmental > Aquatic > Freshwater >...
TGACATGTAATTTGCAAAAAAAACACTTTTCGTGACAAATTATTAGGACAAGGACATTCAAGATGTTTGATAATCATTATAAACGACAGAGATAAAGGCAGCCGCTAACATCAGCTTTGCACAAGCCGGGCTGAGGAACAAGGCCATCGACATTTGTAATTCTGACCCAGCTTTAGTAATTTGGCCTTAGCGACATTAAACTATAACCACCCAAGCGGTGCCCGGCCAACCCAGCGACATTGCATCAATGCCCGTCCTGCACAAAGCCCTTACCGTTACCTGCAAGCCAAAGACAGCAGCCTGAAAAACTAATAATTAGAAAATTAACTGAAAATAAAATAGACAATTATGAATATCAGATTCCAACTTACATTGCTTTTGCTTTTAGCAGTAAGCTGTTTTGCAAATGCGCAGCAAAAGAAACCAAATATTGTTTTCATTCTTACCGACAATCTCGGCTACGGTGAAATTGGTTGCTACGGTGGTGGAGCTACGCGCGGTGCGCCAACACCACGCATTGATAAACTGGCAACGGAAGGTATTCGTTTAACAAATATGAATATGGAAACACAATGCACACCAAGTCGCTCAAGTTTAATGACTGGCCGTTTTGCAATACGTTCCGGCACCTATGCTGTTCCTTTTGGTGGAGTACCAGATGGATTGACTCAATGGGAAATCACTATTGGTGAAGCGTTGTCAGATGCTGGTTATGTAACGGGATATTATGGTAAGTGGCATCTCGGCAGTCATGACGGAAGGCTTCCTAATGACCAAGGTTTTGATGAGTGGTATGGAATACCACGCACTACTGATGAGTCTCTTTGGTCAACATCAGTAGGATACTCTCCAGATATAGTTCCCCTAGAAAAAATAATGGAAGGCAAAAAAGGAGAAAAGAGTCGTGAACTTAAAGACTATACGGTAGAACAGCGTAAGCTGATAGATGCTGAAATTACACAACGTTCTGTTTCATTTATAGAAAAGCAATCCAAACTGGGCAAGCCATTCTTTACCTACATTTCTCTTACACAACCACATCTTCCATCTATTCCTAACCCTTCTTTTAGTGGTAAAACAGGAAATGGCGACTGGGCTGATATGCTTGCAGAAATGGATTATAATGTTGGTAGAATAATAGATGCAATTGATAAAGCTGGTGTTAAAGAAAATACCATTATTGTCTTCACAAGCGATAACGGACCTGAATACTTCAAGCCATGGGATGGCTGGGCTGGACCATGGCGTGGACAATATTTCACAGCATTGGAAGGAGGTATACGGGTTCCTTTTATAATGCGTTGGCCAGGGAAAATTAAATCTAACGTTGTAAGTAATGAAATTGTTCATGGTGTAGATATGTTTGCAACGCTCACTTCATTCGGAGGTGCAAAAATTCCAATTGACCGTCCTTTTGATAGCAAAGACCAATCGGATTTCTTTTTAGGTAAGAACAATAAATCAAACAGGGAAGGTTTTCCGATATGGTGCAGTAATACCTTGATGGCTGTAAAATGGCAAAATTGGAAAATGCATTTTTATAGACAGAATGACATGTTTGACCCTCCAGTAAAAAATCCTATTCCAGTGATATTTAACTTGTTTACTGATCCTCGCGAAGAGAAACCAACTCCTGATTCATGGGTTGTACATCCAATTTTAAAAATGGTTGGAGAGTTTAATCAAAGTCTTGACAAATTCCCAATAATTCCAATGGGAACACCTGACCCCTATATTCCACCGAAAAAATAATGAAAATGGCCAGCAGGTAACAGGCGGTTTGGCAATATGGCGGGGCGACAAATATCTTCTCAACTTTTTGTTCGCTAATCGACTTCATTTCCAGCCGACGATTAACGCCAAGCAATAGAATAAACAATGAACTTTTATTTAAAAATTTTGGTGCGGTTACGGGCTGACGATTTTCAAATACCGCCACATCGGCAAGCCGTGTCCGTTGTGCGTCAGTGTATAGTCCTGAAATAGGTTGACTCCCAAAAAGTGAATAAGTCAACTAAAAGCAGGACTAAAAATGAGTAAAAAACAAAGCGCCATTCGGTCTGGCCCTCAGCAACTTTTCTACACGGAGGCCTTTAAGCAAAAAATCATTAACGAGGTATTGAACGGCAAACTCAGTAAGCGCCAGGCTCAACTGATCTATGGGATCAAGGGCAATGCCACTATCCTTTACTGGATTAACCAGAGCCGGGGATTGCATGGCTATGAAAAAGGAGGACACCAATTGGTAACCTTGCCGAAATGAAAAAGAATATACGTGACAAAAAGCTGGAAGAGGAAAACAAAGAGCTCAAGGAGCTGCTTCGGGTAGCGGAGCTCCGTGCCGATCTGTGGCAACATGCCATAGAGGTGGCGGAGAAAAAATTTAATATTGATATCTTAAAAAAGTATGGTGCCCAACAATCCACTCCTTCCAAGAGCAAAGACTCAAAGAAAAAGTAACCCAGTTGTGTGCTGTCTTTGGATATAGTAAGCAGGCTTATTATAAGCACTGGCATCAAAGATCGGATGCCGCTGTTAAGGAAGCAGTTATTGTTGGGCTGATACAGCAACAACGTCAGCTATGGAAGCGTGGCAGTGGCAGAAACCTGCACCAGAGCCTGAAGAGGGATTTGGCACAGCATCAGATCAAGATGGGCCGCGACAAATTTTTTGATGTGCTCAGGGCTAACCATTTGCTGGTTAAAACCAAGCGGATCCGGGCTAAAACTAACTGTAGTTATCATCATTTTAACCGGTATGCTAATCTTATTATGAATACAAGCCCCACCCGGCCGAATCAATGATGGGTTTCAGACATTACATATTTATGGCTAAGGCCCCAGGACCGGTTTTGCTACCTGAGCATCATAACGGACCTGTATTCGAGGAAAATAGTGGGCCATTGTGTGCATGAATCCCTGAATGTTAAAGGCTGTATGGATGCCTTAAAAATAGCGTTAAAGTCCAGAAAGGATAAAACACTTTTATTGATACACCATAGTGACAGAGGTGTGCAATACTGTTGTAATGAATATGTAAGCACCCTTCAAAAGCACCAGGTTCAGATTAGTATGACCCAAACTGGTGACCCTTTGGAAAATGCAGTTGCGGAGCGAATCCACAAAACAATAAAAGAGGAGTTTACGGATGAAAGGCAAATAAGTTTTTGTAATATTGAAAAGGCAAAAGGGGAGATACAAAAATTCATTGCATTTTATAATCAAAAGAGGCCGCACAGAAGTGTTGAATGGTTAACTCCTGATGCAGCTCATCAGCGTACGGGAGACTTAAGAAGAGTATGGAAGGCGTATTATCGTAAATCAGCTCATATAAAATCTTACATTGAGTAAAAATAAACACAGGTAACTTATTCCCCTGTGAATAAATAAAAAGAGTCAACCTAAATCAGGACGCTGCAAACCAAAACAAAATAGTACGCACCAAGAGTTATGAGAAAATATATTTATATCCTTTTGACGAGTTGTATTTTTCTTGTGGTAACTTTAAAATTATACTCACAGAATTCTAGCATATCATTTCCAGAAAAAGATTGGGAAGCAGTGTCAAATACAGGCCCGTGCAATTATTTCAATTCATTAAGAACATTTGTTCGAGACAGCATGAATACCACGGGTTTAATGATTATCAAAAATGGGAAAGTAGCTTTATCATTCGGTGACATTGAAGAATTAAGTTACATAGCCTCAGCAAGAAAAAGCATTGTAAGTATGCTATATGGTAAATATTTGTATAATGGAAGAATTAATATTTCCAGCACACTTAAAGACTTAAATGTAAACGATATTCAGAAATTACTTCCGATAGAAGAAAGTGCTTCAATTAGAGATTTGCTAACTTCCAGATCTGGCGTTTATCATCCTGCATCAAACGAAGGGTCTGACCCTACTATTCCTAAACGTGGCACTAAACAACCCGGAACCCACTTTGTTTACAATAATTGGGATTTTAATGTAGCTGGCGCAATTCTAGAACAATCAACAAATCAATCCATTTATGATTTGTTTATGAATGACCTTGCCATTCCATTAGAGATGCAAGATTATTATATTTCTAAGCAAAAAAAGTTTGGAGACTTAACCATTTCAATATATCCAGCCAGCCACTTTTTTCTCTCAACAAGAGATATGGCAAGAATTGGATACCTGATGTTACGAAATGGAAATTGGAATGGGAAACAACTGATTCCTGAGTCCTGGATTAAAACGTCAACTACACCAGTCAGCACTGCGAAAGTTCAAAACAGCATTTTTGATCAATATGGATATATGTGGTGGCTTGCAGGTGACTCTGCCGACTCTCTACTTAAAGGTTCTTATACTGCTATCGGTGCATATGGACAATTCATCACTGTTATCCCTAAACTGGATATGGTAATAGCTCATAAAACAAAAGCTACTTATGAGCGGCATAGTAGTAATTATGAACAACTACTTTTAATGATTGTAGCTGAGGAAAAAAACAAATCAAAAAGCATTCCTGACAAGTCAAGTTATATAGGAACATACCATTTTCAAAATGGTAATGATACCATCGAATTCAAACTTAAAATAGTTAATGACGAATTATTGCTCAAAGGTGACGAAAACTTTCCCTTTGAATTCGAATTGAGCTTATGTAGTGCCAGTACTGGTGTATTCATCTTCAAACAAATGAATAACGAGATGAATACCATTAATTTTGAAGTAGATTCTCAAAATGAAGTTCTAGGGTTTACTTTTATGGGTGACCGATTTATAAGGAAAAAATAGATTTAAACTTGATTTGGACCCTTTTGGTAATTTATCACTTTGGTGTGCCGGTAACATCGGTTTGGCAATATGGCGGCTAAAGTGCTTCTATGAAACATATGTGCAAGATTCAACATCAGGAATTCTATTGAACTTTTGTGCTAAAAACCCGCCACATCGCCAAGCCGAAAAACGTTGCCGTCAAGCCATGACACGTTCCTGTGGAAAGCTTATCATGTTTTAAAGATTAATTCCCGATTAGAATTTTATTGCAATCAAACTTATTGAAATATAAAAGACGTGAAAAATAGGATCGGAAGTATCATAAATTATATAAGTGCACTGCCATTGTTAGCGTTTGGTCTAATTTACCTTTTTAAGGATAGTTTTATGCCCTATCACAGCGAGGCTGTTTCGTTAAAATGGGAAGAAGTGGATAAAAATATTCAATATTTGATTTTAGCACTAATGCGAGCAGTTAGCGGAGGCATGATATTAGCAGGTTTCATAATTATTTGGCTTCAAATAAAATTCAATAAAACAAAATTGACTTGGATTCCACTCCTGATTTTGATTGCAGGGACAATTGTCGGTTTAACCTCTCTTTATGCAACCATAATTGTGCAAACTAATACGCCTGGGAAGCCTCCGTCCTTCTTAGTTGTTGCTTGTTTAGTTGGCCTTCTCATCGGGTATATTTTCAATTTGAAATCAATAAATAAGAATTCAATCAATTGAATAGATAAGGTGAATAATTATAAGATTGTATTTATCGATTTTCATAGTCTTATATTTATGCAGAACTTAAAGTACATCGACATAGGTTATTGTGCGTGGAGAACTCAAAGACAAAAAATAAAAATAAGAACCGGCTATGCAATCATGATGTAATGAATGGCCAGCCGGCAACATCAGCTTTGCACAAGCCGGGCTGACGAACAAGGCCATCGGCATTTGTAATCCTGACCGAACTTTAGTAATTTGGCCTTAGCGACATTAAACTAAAATCACCCTAACGGTGCCCGGCCAACCCAGCGACAGTACACAAATGCCCGTCCAGCATAAAGCCCTTACCGTTCTGCACAGGCTATGGTGACCGTAAATCCTGACAAACCAAATATGACAGAATGTTAAATAGAAGTTTTACTCCCTTTCCAATTTTGACAACTGAAAGGCTTACCCTCAGACAACTTCTAATTACTGACGAACAAGAAATTTTCACTTTGCGTTCTGACAGTGAAATAAATAAATATCTTGACAGACAAATAAGCAATACCATCGATGATGCGAGGAATTTTATTAATAAGATTGTTGAGAATATTAGTAAAAATGACTCCCTATATTGGGCAATAACTTTGACTGACAGAAATAAATTGGTTGGGACAATTTGTCTTTTTGGCTTTTCAGATGAAAATAACAAGTGTGAAATCGGTTATGAACTTTTGACAAACTTTCAAAGGCAAGGGATAATGAAGGAAGCTTCAGAAAAAGTTATTGATTATGCATTTAATGCAATTAAAGTTCAAAGAATTGAAGCATTCTTTCATAGAAATAATCAGAGTTCTATAAAGCTGTTGGAGAAACTCTCGTTTAGGAGCTCTACTGAACTTGATAAGGCAAATCCTGAATTAGTATGTTTTTATTTGACAAATTCAATTGACAATTCTAAATAAAGAACTTACCGAAAAGCCCGAACCGCTAACATGGGTTTTCTGCTATGCTGGCTGACGAATATATCCTCATCTTTTTGTTCGCTTTCAGCTTTTGTTCCAGCTTGCCGTTTTTCAATTTGGTATTTAGTGCTTAACTTCAACTTCATATTTTTAATTAGGCTGCAGCTCCAAGCTGGATGAATATAAATTCCAGCACAGCAGCAACCCCTAACGTTGTGCACCATCGGCTGGCTCTTGGACAGAGAATTGTAAGCCAAGCAAGTTCGGTCGACAAAAACCAAAATTGAAATGAATTTTCTCTTGACAAGTAAACAACATTAGGCAAATGAGTACATCAAAATTAATATCTGGACTATTCCTTCTATTAGCTGTTTATGGCTACAGAAAAAAGAGCAGCCAGCCGACCATAGGTTCAATATAACATTATGAAAGCTACTATCTCATCAACCCTCTCGCAACCCGGAAAAATATTTTTCTGGCTTCTGTCTGTAATGTTTATCGCTTCGTGTCAACAACCCAAAGACGCCTTGCTGGCTGATGATGCAGCCATTGCAGATGAATCACAAACTGAAAATTGGCTGGCCTATGGACGAACGCATAATGAAAGACGTTTTAGTCCTCTTCAACAAATTAACGAAAGCAACGTGGCCAACCTCAAAGTGGATTGGTTCATTGACTTACCTAACGACCGAGGGCTTGTCTCCACTCCGTTGGTGATTGATGGAGTTCTCTATTTCTGCGGTACCATGAATATAGTGCGAGCCGTTGACGCCACCTCAGGAAAATTGATTTGGCAATATGATCCGGAAGTTGCTAAACATATTGCCGGCAAGCGACAGGTAGGATGGGTACATAATCGGGGCATCAGTTATTATAAAGGAAAAATTTTTGCTGCCACATGGGATGGAAGATTGATTGCCATTGACGCGAAGACAGGAAAAGAAATCTGGAGCGCAATAACGTTTGACCCATCTAAGCCACTTTATATTACCGGAGCACCAAAGGCATTTAAAGGCAAAGTCCTGATCGGTAATGGGGGCACGGAGACTGGGCCATCGCGCGGATATGTTACTGCTTATGATGCCGAGACAGGTAAACAAGCATGGCGTTTTTACATTGTACCCGGAAATCCGGCCGATGGTTTTGAAAACGATGCCATGAAAATGGCTGCGGAAACTTGGACAGGCGAATGGTGGAAACATGGAGGTGGTGGAAATACCTGGCATGGATTCACCTACGATGTTGATCTTGATGTGCTTTATATTGGAACAGGAAACGGTTCTCCCTGGAACAGAAAAATAAGAAGTCCGGGTGGTGGAGATAACCTTTTTCTTTGCTCCATTGTAGCGCTTGATCCGGATGACGGAAAGTATTTGTGGCATTATCAGACTACGCCTGGAGAAAGTTGGGATTATAATTCCAACATGGATATTGTGCTGGCCGATCTGAAAATTGAGGGCAAGATGGTGAAGACAATCCTTCACGCTCCAAAGAATGGTTTCTTTTACGTGATCAACCGCGAAACAGGAAAGCTAATTTCTGCTGATCCCTTTGTTGAAACGTCCTGGGCTTCGCATGTTGATCTTGCTACGGGACGACCCGTTGAAATTCCAGCAGCGCGTTACGAAAATGGAAAAGCGGAGGTAACACCGATGGCTTGGGGAGCGCATAACTGGCATGCCATGTCGTATAACCCAAACACAGGACTTGTTTATTTGCCAACCATCCATGCGGCAACCAACTATTCAGATGAGGGTATTGACCTGGCTAATTGGCGTTCCGTTGATTTTCAAGGTGGAACTGGAGTAAGCCAGTCGGGCGCCAACAAACAGCCCAGAGATTATCCCGGTTCTTTACAAGCCTGGGATCCGGTTAAGAAAAAAATGATTTGGTCGATACCACAACAAAGCGTTTGGAATGCGGGCACCCTGACAACTGCAGGCAATTTAGTGTTTCAGGGAAGGCCCGATGGTAAACTCCTTGCTTATCAGGCAGCAACAGGAAATATAGTATGGGAGTTTGATACTGGTCTGGGTATTTCCGCGCCTCCAATAACATACTCTGTTAATGGACGCCAATACATAGCCTTGTTGGTTGGATTTGGTGGTGGATATGCTGGTCTTCCTCTCGGTGAGACTGGTTGGGCGTATGGTGTACATACAAGAAGGTTAATCGCATTTTCGTTGGAAGGAAAAGTTGATTTACCCAAACTGCCACCGCCCACCTTTGCCATACCGCAGGAAGCGCCCAATTTTGTTTTGAATGATGAACAGGCAAACCGAGGAGCCAACGAGTACCGCGTTTGTGCTACATGTCATGGGCGTGGAGTCATTGCCGGAGGTATGGCTCCTGACTTACGGGCATCACCAATTCCTTTGGTGAAGGAAGCCTTTGAAGAAGTTGTACGCAAAGGAACCAAAACAAATATGGGTATGCCTGCCTTTCCGGATATGACTGATGAACAACTAAGTTCTATCATGCACTACATCCGGCAGCAGGCAAGGGCTGGCATTTCTAAATCTAATTCCAATGGGCCACATTGAGTTTAGGTGGGAATTAGAAAAAAATAGCCGTTAAACAACTGACTAAGAAAAAGAGTGACTCGTTGACGATGACGGACGCCCAACTACTGCCAACAGTATGTTTCTGCAATGGTGCCGTGACGAGTTGGTTTAAAGTTTTATTTTCGTTCAACGTTTTCGTTTCGTGGGACAGGACGCGGCTTCGGAAAGGCACCATTGCAGAAACACAAACGTTGGCGGTAATTTTAAGACAACAAGCGGGGTAAGCCGAAAACCTAAGAGAGTAGGCATTTAAAAAAAGGAAAACACAAAATGAAAAAGAACAAATTATTTTCGACTATCGCATGCGGACTGTGTCTAATAGTTTTAATTACAGGCTGTCAAAACAAGCCATCACAAGAATGTATAGAATTAAAGAAAGCCAATGAACAACTAGCTGCAAATCTTAAAATGTATGAAGCTGTTTGGAATGATATTATAAACAAACGTGAAATTGAAAAAATTAACGAAACTTCTTTTGACAAGAATATTACTTTGATATCATCACCTGAAAATATAGTAGGGATTCAAGGCTTCAAAGATTATTACAAAAACTATTTGACTGGATTTTCAGATGTGACGTTCACAATTGTTGATGCTTTTGGGCAAGGGGATAAAATAGTAAAGCACTGGAATTTCAAGGGAAAACACACTGGAGAATTTTTTGGCATTCCCGCCACTGGAAAAAAAGTAAATGTTGATGGTGTAACCTTGGTTATTATGAAAGCCGGGAAGATAGCACAGGAACAAGATTTTCTGGACAATTTAGAATTTATGCAACAACTCGGGATTATTCCTAAACAGTAGTGTAAAAACTACCGCTAACAGTGTAAATCGTCAGCATAAAGTGGACTAAAATTGGTTAAAATTAAGAGAGTGTTTCCATTATTCATCATTAATAAAGAATAACATGGAAAAGAAACCAAAACAGTCTACAGAGAACTTCATTAAGGACATTCGCCGCAGGACACGCAGGGTATTTTCTTCATAACAAAAGATCATGATCGTAATGGAAGCTCAACGGGGTGAGCAATCTGTGGCCGAGTTGTGTCGTAAACATGCCATCACCCAGGCACTGTTCTACAAATGGAATAAGGAGTTTATGGAGGCCGGTACAAAGATCTATATTATAGTGTCCATTTTTCTGCAGCCCTTTGCTTAAAAATCAACTAACTTTATTGTCATAAAATCTTTGTGATAATGTCAAAAGACGAAATCAAAGTAGAAATCATCCAGGTGCTTGATACTCTCTCTGACAAGGCGCTGCAGGAGTTATTGATTTTTCTAAAGCAGATAAATCCTACAAATGGATCAAGCATTTTTAATATTTCCGCGATAAACCAAATTCTGGAAGAGGATAAAGGTTTGCTGGAGAAACTTGCAAAATGATTTCAATTCAGGAAACAGTTTATATTCATAATCTTCTCATCAAAACCTTTGGTGGTGCCAGTGGCGTAAGAGACTTCCAAGCACTGGAATCTGCATTAAACAGGCCATTCCAGACATTTGACAATGTTGAACTATACCCGAGTATAATTGAAAAAGCAGCTTCTTTGCTAGAAAGTCTTTTGGCTAATCATCCGTTTGTGGATGGCAATAAAAGAACTGGCTATGTATTGACTCGATTATTTCTCAAAAAAAATGGAATGGACATAATAGCAGATGAGGAGACAAAATTTCAATTCGTAATTGCTGTTGCTTCAGGCGTTAAAAGATATGACGACATATTAATTTGGCTCGAAGATTATGTAGAATAAAAAACGGCCGCTAACATCAGCTTAATGCAAGCCGGGTTTAGGTACAAATCCTGGTCATTTGTAATCCTTACCCAACTTTAATAATTTGGCCTTAGAGACATCAAAATATACCCACCCAAGCCGTACCCGGCCAACCCAGCGACGGATTATAAATGGCCCGTTCTGCACAAAGCCCATACCGTTATGCGGCATTAAATTTCCTCACCGTAATTTCTTCAATTAATCTAAAATACTTACCTTTGGCGTTAGTAATGTAAATCGGCAGTATGATTATCTCTTTTGGAAATTCAGAAACGGAGAAAATATGGAATCGTCAAAGGGTCAAAAAACTGCCCAAGGAAATTCAGGAAATCGGAAGGCGAAAATTAAGGATGCTGAATAACTCTTTTAGTTTAATAGACCTAAAAGTTCCGCCTTCAAATAGGTTAGAAAAACTTTCTGGTGGTTTAAAAGGATTTTACAGTATTCGGATTAATGATCAATGGAGAATAATATTTAAGTGGCAGGAAAATAATGCTGCAGAAGTTGAAATACTTGATTATCACTAAAATTCAATTAGATGAAAGGTTTAAAAAATATACACCCTGGGGAAGTTTTAATGGAAGAATTTCTATTGCCCCTTAATATTACAGCATATAGACTTTCAAAGGATATTGATATCCCTCAAACCCGAATATCAGAAATTGTAAAAGGGAACCGAAGAATTACTGCTGACACAGCATTGAGACTGAGCAAATATTTCGGAAATTCTGCCAAATTTTGGCTCGGCCTACAAGACGATTATGATCTTGAAGAAGAGCAGACATTGAAACAGAAAGAGTTTGAATCGATTACACCTGTAACATTTAACGCCGCATAACATCAGCTTTATGCAAGCCGGGCTACGGAGCAAGGTTATCGGCATTTGTAATTCTGACACAGCTTTAGTAATTTGGCCTTAGCGACATTAAACTAAAACCAACCATGCGGTGCCCGGCAAAACCAGCGACAGTAAATAAATGCCAGTCCTGCACAAAGCCCCTACCGTTAGCAGCAACTGTATAGTCCCTAAATAGGTTGACTCCCAAAAAGTGAATAAGTCAACCTAAATCAGGACGCTGCAAAGATCAATAAACTTCAAACTAAATTTATGAGATTAATACGATACCTGACATTTTCTTCCATTCTTTTGCTTTTACTGGCAAGTTGTCAAGAGAAGAAAAAAAACTTTATCATTCCAAAGGGATATGTTGGAATGTTTGGCTACGGTTCATTAATGTCAAAAAAATTTATTGAAACGGGGCTAATTGAGAAAAACTATGATGGCCCATTTCTGTCCGCACACCTTAAAACTTACAAAAGGTCCTGGACGTTTGCCTGGCCTTCAACAATACCTTTTCCTAATTCAGACGGTAATTATTACAAAGATTATATTATAATACAAGGAGATACTATCTATCCTCAAAACTTAGTTTACCTGAACATTAAAGAAGACCCAACTTCAATCATCAATGGAGTGCTTTACATTGTACCAGAAACTGACCTACCTGCTTATGATGGTTGGGAGCTGGGATATGAACGATTTGAAGTAACCAATTTAATCAACGATTATATCATTGAGGGAGGCCCGGTTTTTGCTTATAAGGCTCTTCCTGGTTTTGTGATAGAACCAAATAACGATTATAAACGAAACATCATTGAACTCAGTTATTATAAAATCATTCAGGATGCTCTAAATTACTGGGGAAAAGAATTTGAAGCAGCGTATAAACAAAGTACAGTACTTATTGATACAATGATAGTAAAGGAAAATCAAAAAATGCTATGGACAAATCCCCCTTTGGAAAAAATGAAAGAACTGAAATCAAGCTTTAAATATAATGACAGCCGCTAACATCGGTTTGGCAATATGGCGGCTTAAGTGATTCTGTGAAACATTTGTGCAAGGTTCAACATTTGTAATGCTATTAAACTTTTGTGCTAAAATTCCGCCACATCGCCAAACCGCAAAACGTTGGCTGCAAATTATTAGCCCCATTATATTTATAAAATTAAAATCCCATATAAATGAAAAACGTTAAAATAATATTTTTATTATTACTCTGTTTTGAGGGAGAAATAGCTTCAGCACAACGTCCTGAATTTTTAAAGAAAGATAGTATCAACTCATCGTTGGATGGAAATACAGAAGTTTTTTATTACGCTAAATCTATCTCTCCAAAAGCAGCGCCTTTAGTTGTGCAATTACATTCATGGAGCACCAGTAGCCATTCAACATTCACTTTAGCAAAAGAAGCTCGTGCAAAAAACTGGAATTACATCTTACCGAATTTTCGTGGAGAAAATAATACGCCAAAAGCATGCTGCAGCAAATTTGCCATTGCAGATATTGATGAGGCTATTGATTGGGCCATAAAAAATATGAATGTAGATGCTAAGCAAATTTATATTGTTGGTTTTAGTGGTGGTGGATATGCAACATTAGCTATGTATATGAAAAGTCGCCACAAAATCCATAGTTTTTCAGCATGGTGTGGCATTTCTGATTTAACTGCCTGGTACTGGCAATCCGTGGAACGAAATAACAAATATGCCTCTGACATCATTAAATGCACAGATGCAGGCGAGGCCTACAATGAGCAAAAGGCAAAAGACCGTTCGCCTTTATTTTGGGAAACACCTGTAAAGCAGCGAAAACAATCTGTATTACAAATATATGCAGGTATTCATGATGGTTATACCGGAGCTGTTCCAATTTCTCAATCAATTAATTTTTACAATAAATTGTTAACTGATGCAAAGGAAAAAGATATTTCACGCTATGTTTCTCAAGCAGACCATGAGACAATGCTAAAGACACAAGCTTTTTCATCAGGAGATACTTTAAGAACAATTGACAAAAGGGTTATTCATTATCAAAAAAGTTCAAAAAAGGTCAGTTTAACAATTTTTGAAGGGGGGCATGAAATATTGAGAAATGTGATCCTGGATTTAATTTATAAATAATTACTACTATACAAATGGAGAATATTTATTTGATAGGATTTAGTAGTGGCGAAAGACACTCTAAAATTAATAAGATTCAGGGTGTGGTTTCAAAATTAGGAGACGTTGTTGACATTCATCTTTTTTCAGACATTTCTTTAAGTATGACAATAGAGATTGAGGAATTCAAAATTGACAGACTTTATAACAACTTGACCAAAATTACAGGAGTTCAGAAGCGTGATTATTTAAATTCAATTTCTAAAATGGAAAGAACAATTTATTTGAATATTACTTTCGCAAAAGGAACAGGCAACCTTAAAATTGAAATCCCCTCAGTACCAAGTTGACAATAGATAGATATAGAAATAAGATATTTACAAAACAAACACTCCACAGATATGAAACGACTAATTCAATTTGGACTTTTTGTTTTTATGTTCAGCAGTTTGACTGGTTGTAACGGACAGACAAAAACTAATTCACAGACACTTAAACAAAGCGACACAGAAAATCTTGTTGGCGGTGGTTGTGATGGCTGCGAACTTATGTTTGTGGGTATGCCGACTAATATTACATCGGTGGACACCAGTGTTGGATGGACAGAAAAAGGGCAAAAACTTTTAGTAACAGGCATGGTTTATAAAATTGACGGCAAGACACCAGCACCAGATGTTATCATTTATTATTGGCAAACCGACAACAATGGATATTATTCCCCAACAAAATGGATGGATGAAAAAGCAAAACGACACGGACATATTAGGGGTTGGATAAAGACAGATGAAAATGGCAGCTATTCAATTTACACAATTAAACCTGCACCATATCCCAACGAAAACATTCCTGCACATATACATATTTCGATCAAAGAACCAAACATTGTCAACGAATATTATATAGACGAATTTACTTTTGACGATGACAAACTTTTGACTGGCGAAAAAAGAAAAGTACTTGAAAATCGGGGAGGTAGTGGAGTTTTAAGAGTTTTGATTTCAGATAATTTGCAAATTGCAGAACATAATATTATCTTGGGGCTTAACATTCCCAATTACCCCGAAACAAAAAAATCTGAAAAGCAATCGGGACTTGAAATTGGCGAAGACAATCCATCTTTTATTCCTTACCACGCCTTTGGTCCAGACAAAGGAACAAGAACTTGCCCTGTTTGTAAATATGGACGGTTTCACGGAATAGTTTATTTCGTTGGTAATAATCCAAATTGGGACGACATTAAAAAGTGGCTGATTTTTTTAGAACAAGAAAGTGTTACACGAAGTAAATATTTAAAAGCATATTTCGTTTACGGAAATGAAAAAGGTTATAACAAAGACAAACGACAAAGAGAATTAGAAGAAATTGGTACTGAACTTGAGTTAAAAAATGTCGCTTTAACTTTTGTGCCTTCAATGACAGACACAGAAAGCGAAGTGAATCTCAACAAAATTAATCCAAGCGCAGAAAATACATTTGTGATTTTTAAGCACAGAACCATTATTGACAAGTTTATAAATTTCAAAGCCACGGCTGACAATTTCAAAATAATATCTTCAACACTTGACAAAACAAAAGGCGACTACTTCAATTTATCAGAACCAAAACACGACTAACGAATAAGAAGGGTATGCAAATAACATGAAGTTTTGCAATATTGGGGCGGACGGACGATTTTCAATTTGACTTTTTGTTGTTATATTCAACATTAGGTTTTCAATTGGGCACCGTTTCCTGGCGGACGTTTTTGAAGTTCTCCAACATCGCAAAGCCCATAACGTTGGCTGCAAGCTGAAAAAACATCACGTCACGTTACTAAATTTTACGACTGTAATGACAAGAAATATAACTATTGCAACCAGGCTTAGAGAAGTGCTACTTAATGGACATTGGATTGCTAACACAAATTATAAAGATCAAATACTAAGTATAAATTGGCAACAAGCAATACAAAAAGTTGATAGCTTAAACACCATAGCGGCATTGACCTATCATATAAACTATTACTTAGCAGGACTCCTGGACGCTTTTGAGAATGGAAAACTTGAAATTAGTGACAGATACAGTTTTGACCTTCCACAAATACAATCGGAAACAGATTGGAATAAATTAGTAACAGTCTTTTTGGAAAATTCCGATAAATTTGCAAATCAAGTTGAACGAATGAATGACAGCATTTTTGACCAACCATTTATTGACGAAAAGTATGGAAGCTATTTACGAAATATTGAAGGCGTAATAGAACATAGTTATTATCATTTAGGACAAATCTCCTTAATAAGGAAAATGATAACTCAAAACTAACAATAAGGATTTTTAAGATTTTACCGACATCCGAATCTGCACATAGCCATTACTGTTGTGCGTCAGCTTGAGAACAATTCTATTTGAAAATAGCAAACGATATGACAAATACAAAACAAAACGTAGTTTGGATAACAGGTGCCTCGTCTGGCATTGGTAAAGCAATGGCTTTTGAATGGGCAAGATTGGGATACAAGGTGGCACTTTCTTCCAGGCGTAAAGAATTATTGGATACTGTGGCAGACGAGATTAAAAAATCAGGTGGGGAAGTAGTGGTAATTCCGTGTGATATTATGGAAGAAACTTCCATTCAAAATGCAGTCCAACAAATTATTTCTACCTGGGGACGCTTGGATGTTGCTGTGGCTAATGCCGGTTTTGGTGTTATGGGAGGCATAGATAAGTTGACGGCCGCAGATTGGAATAGACAATTACAAGGTAATGTTACTGGATTAGCTTTAACGATTAAATATGCCTTGCCACATTTGAAGCAAAACAATGGTCGGATAGGTTTAGTCGGTAGTGTAGCAGCATATGTTCCCAACCCTAATATCGGGGCTTATGGAGCCTCAAAAGCTGCGGTAAATTCCATTGGTCAGACTTTGCAGGTTGAATTAATTGGTACTGGTGTAAGTTGTACTACCATGCATCCGGGATTTGTGGTGTCAGAGATTGCCAGGATTGATAATCAAGGAATGTGGCATCCTGAACGGCAAGATCCGCGTCCGGCAAATTTAATGTGGCCAACGGAGAAAGCAGCAAAAGTAATGGTGCGGGCTATGTTGAAACGAAAGAAAAATTATGTTTTTACAACCCATGGTAAAGTGCTTGTTTGGATGCAACGCTGGTTTCCTGGATTGACAAGGCTGATTATTTCAAAAAGCCCGAAACCAGATTCATAAAAAGAACAAAATAAATAGAAACACATCTTCTGACCTAAGCGAATGAAAATAAAATGAAAGCTGAACGCCGAATACAAAGGAGTTAGGCGGATTTTAGTGTTATTTATACTGTCAAGCGTTTTCAATTACTTTCTTGGAGAAGAGTTTATGTATCGAGGCATACTCCTACCTAAAATGAACGGAGTTTTTGGTAAATGGGACCGGATTTTTACCAATACAAGGGTGTGTTTTCTCAAATTGACACTACACTTGAACTCACCATTAACCACCCTTCGCAATCCTGGACGATTTATAGCACTTTCTTTTTTGACCTTCAAGGCCGGTGCTATGCATTTTTGAATCGCCGCTGTGATAGTGAAGGGCATAAGCAATTTCAGCAATTTTTAGCCGATGGGAGCTACGGATGGAAAAAAATCGGAACAAACAAGTACTTATCAAAATATTCGGTCGGTGAACTTTTGGAAGTATTTGATGATAATGATTGTTTAACCTACAAGCGCACAAAACTCAATTTGACCAGGAAGCAATACAAGGAAATGAAAGATGCAATTTTTTTGGAAATGACTGCTAACATCAGACTTTCCTTCCATTTTCCGGTTAATTATTGCAACCATAAATCCCCTTTTTCCATGATTTATTTTTTCGGATTTCGTCCCATCTTTATAAAAATCTGACACAATATGCGATTCGTCTATTTATTCATGTTACTAAACCTTTTTATCCCTGCCTTCTCCCAAACTGCAGATCAGCTTAAACAAGCCCAGAAACAGATTGATCAACTCACGCCCGAACAGAAGAAAATGATGGACCAGATGGGTATAAGTACAGATCCCATGAAGGTGATTCCTAAAGGGGTTGATGTAAACAAGGCGTTATCAGATTTAGATAATTATGTTCCGAATAAAAATGATGTGGGCATTGCAAAGGCAAATAAAACGGTATTGACCAATGGCAATCTTCCTGCCTTTATCATCAGCACAAATTCTATCGTAAATTCTACATTAAAATCAGCATCGAAGAGCCTTGCAGAGAAAATATTTAAGCAACTCAATGGTGAAAATAAATCAGCAAACGAGATCGGTAATGAGGCAGCAGGACTCTGGATAGCGGGCCGCATCGAATCGGCACTGTACCTGATTGGTAAGGCCTGCGAAATGGACCCGAAGAATGTGCATCATCTAAATAATTACGCATCCATGCTAAGCATGTGTGGTGCTCCCCAATATGCCATACCAATACTGAATAAATTGAATGCGGAGATGCCAGGGAACAGCACCCTTCTGAATAACCTTGGACAGGCATGGTTCGGATTGGGTGATCTGGATAAAGCGGGAAAGTACCTCGACAGCACCATAAAGCTATATCCCTATCATCCGCAGGCGCACATGACCAAAGCTGCCATGGAAGAAAAAAAGGGCAATAAGACAGGGGCCATTGAGCATGTTAAAAAATCCATACGACATTCTTTCACGCAGGAGAAACAAAACAAGTTGCGAAAGCTGGGTGTGAAGTTATATGCTTCGGACATCAGCTTCCATCCCCCTTACAAGGGTGATACAGATCCCCTGGGGCTTCACAAGTTCAGCCATCCTCCCATACCAAAATCTGCAGATGAACAAATACTCTATGCAGATCAATGGCGGGCACATAGAGCGGGGCTCAACGGTTTAATTGAGGAAATCACCAATAAACAACAAGCCTATACTAACCCAAAGGCGGAGAAGATGAGACAGGATGCACAAAAATATCTCGACAAAAAGCCGGTGAATCCTGGTGATGCGGATAAACCCATATTCTTCCAGGTGGGTAAGATCATGCTGGACGCAATGGATAAGGACGGAGGATCTGCGTTCCGTTTAAAATATACAGCGGAGGCGCTGAAGAATTATCAACAGGTGGAATTGAAAAAACTTAAAGCCGAATATGAGGCCGAAGTCAAAAAGCTTGATGAGAAAGATGAGGCCATTTCAACTGAATCGAAGAAAGAAGGCGGGGATTCCAGGGAGGGATTATGTGATGAGCGCAGGCAATTGATCGATAAATACCTTAGTACAATAGGAGCACGTTACGAGGAACTCTACAGTAGTTATCTTAAGCAACTCTCACTGAACCTGAACGAGGAAGTATACTGGAAGCAGTACATGCAATGGCCTTCGGATTTTGAGATCACCAAGTTCAATGCGCAGACCAAATGGCTGGGCGCGCTAAGTGGCGACTTTGTTTTTCTTGACCTCGCACAAGCTGTGTTGGCAAACTGTCCTGTTGACAAAAAGGAAATTCCAGGGGTAAGTAAACTGCCCGATTTTGATGTGGTGAATTGCAACATGAAAAGCGAACTCTATCTTTTTGTGGGCTCCATCAAAATTGATTGCAATGTGATGACCACCAAATTTAAACTGGCCTTCCTGGAATTAGGACTAATGCAGGATATGAACAAGGCCGACTTTGGCGATTCTTACATGGGTTGTACGGTTAAGATATCCGAGGGGATTGGCACGCTCAAAGAAATAAAGATCAATGAGATTGACTATAAAGCCGAAATAGAAGCAGGTATTGAGTTTGAGTTTGATCGTACGGGTTTG
>Ga0209391_10000438_pt1 | contig 19472 bp, 19 predicted proteins | sample PPLLak3March2015_FD_187246 | JGI IMG/M metagenome (GOLD analysis project Ga0209391, IMG submission 187246) | Freshwater sediment microbial communities from Prairie Pothole Lake near Jamestown, North Dakota, USA - PPLs Lake P7 Core (1) Depth... | ecosystem: Environmental > Aquatic > Freshwater >...
GGGAGGACCTATCGCCAAGCCGCCCTGCCTGTTGACAAAGCGGATTTGCTTAACCGGCCCGATGGCTATTCCGAGAGCCTGAAACCGGAACCGTCGCAAAAGACCGTCATTGCACCGGTGACTCAAAAGCAACCTGTCCCGGAAAAAGTACCATCTCACTGGAACCTGGAATGGCAAGGATGGAATGGGCTGCACTATACCATTTACGGTAGCCGTCCCAATGGACGGGGACGAGCATTGACGGATGACGAGGAAACGCCTTCTTTCCCCTCCCTATTCACCGATCGTATCAAACTGTCGGGAAAAATCGGGGGCCGCGTTGATCTTGATACCTCGTTTTATGTGAATGGCAATGGTATGGAACCGACCGCCAACATAGTAGAACTGCGCCGCTGGCGTTTCTTTACCACGGGTAATGCGATTTTTCTGGTGCCTTTTTCATATAGTATTAATGTGATGGCCGTCGATAACTATCGTTTTGTGTTGGACGATATTTTTTTAGAGTTCAGACGCATTCCCTATCTCGGTAATCTCAGGGTCGGTTCCTTCATACCGGCCATGAGTCTAGAGGCTTCCGGCAGTAGCCGGGATGCCACTTTCATGGAATGGGCGACGCCCATTCAAGGGCTGGCCCCCAGAATCAGCGCAGGTTGGCAACTCAGCCGGCCGATGTTCAATGAGCGCGCCACCTGGTCATTGGGACAATTCGCTCAGAGTCTCGGCACCGATGTCGGTGATGCTACCACAGACTTCCTTCGGATCATCGGCCGTTTGACCTGGCTGCCGATATACGCGGCTGAGTTGGAAAACTCTGGGACAACGCATCTGCTCCACTTGGGGTTGGACGTAAACTACCTGCACTCGGGAAACGCCTCAATCCGATACCGAAGCCGTCCCGAAAGTAACGCAGCGCCCTTTCTGGCTGACACCGGTGATGTTCATGCGGAAGACATGACGAGTTTCGGCCTTGAATCGGCCTGGATGGATGGCCCCTGGTCCGTGCAGAGCGAATTTCTCGGAAATTTCGTAGCCAGTGAAACGGCTCAACGATTTTATGGTTTATATATGTACGGCAGTTATTTTTGGACGGGGGAAAGCCGTTTTTACGACACCCGCAGGGGCGTATTCGGACGCTTCCAACCGAAGCGAAATTTTAGTTTTTCCGGAGACGGTATGGGCGCATTAGAAACTGCGGTGCGATTTTCCTACCTTGACTTGAACAGCAATCCGGTCAACGGGGGTATTTTGCAGTCGGTGACCGCCGGTGTGAACTGGTATTTACATTCCCACTCAAAAATCCGGTTCAACTATGTGTTCACCCGTGCCAGCGGCGGGCCTCAACCAGGCGATTTAAATACCTTTCAAACCCGTTTTGAGTTTGATTTTTGACGCTAATATTAGTTCTTGCTACTTCAGCTTCTCAAGGATTTAATTTCCTGCGTCGCTTGACGGAGCTTTTTGGCGAGTGCCCGGCCCACATTGGCAAATAACTTCAAGCGAAGTTGATCTGTCACGCTAGAAGTTTCCGATTCCAGACGGCTGTAGTTTAGTACCGCACAGGTAACCGGCAAATCGGCAACAATATCCGCTGATCGTGTGCCTTGGTCGAGCATAGACATTTCCCCAAAAGCCGAGCCCGCCGCAATGGTTAAAAGTCGTCCGGCCTTCCCGGATGCTAAGGATACACTTAGGGTAACTTGCCCAGAAAGAATGAAAAACAAAGCGTCCGCAAGATCGCCCTCGCGGCATAGATAGATCCCCTGTTGATAACTTCGACGCTCAAGCAGCGATTCTAATAGTTCAAGTTCTTCTGCGGTAAGTCCGTCGCAAAGACTTTGGGCGGCTAACGGTATTTCGCCTTCCTCAAGCGGGAACCGGTTGGCAAGCAAATTCTGTTCGCACCACTCCAAGGCATGGTCGATGTCTTCGCAGTTCAACAACTGCGATCCAGCCCCCACTTCGATCCTTTGCTTTATCTTTTCCTCGAATGTGTATTTCTGGGAATGGCCCGTGATAAGAACCTGTTTTCCGAGATCGGATAACGATTTGATAAGATCCGAGATCAGTGTTAAAGCACTTTCATCGATGACCTCTACGCGGGTGAAGTCCAGGATCAGGAAATCGGTATTCTCGACCGCACGCATAGACTCATGAATCATAATTTCGGCGGAAGCGAATACCAAATCTCCCTGCAGTTCCAGGACCATGACTTTGTGGCCCAATTCGGAGAGTATCTGGCTTTGTTTAATATCGCGGACTCGTTTGGAGGGAACTTGCGATGCATCGTAACGGGCATGGATCACCGACGAAGCTGTAGCCCGTCCGGTATGGAACATGTGCAGCCCGAAGTCGGCGGATATTTTCTTACAGACCGCGATGCCACGCACGCTATTGCCGCGCTCGTCGAGCCGGGGAGAAAACACGGCCAGCCCGAACTGGCCCGGCAACACAGCCACGATCCCCCCCCCACGCCACTTTTGGCGGGCATTCCGATTTCATAAATCCAGGCACCGGAATAATCGTACATACCGCAGGAACTCATCACGCTTAATACGTTGGGTACGTAGCGGCTTTGCAAAGCGCGGATGCCGGTTATCGGATTAACCCCGCTGTTCGCGAGTGTCGCGCCGATAAGAGCCAGATCTTCGCAGGTGACGAGCAGGGAGCATTGCTTGAAATATACATCGAGTACCTCGTCGGGGTCTTTCTCAATAACATTGGAATTGTGCAAAAGGTAGGCGATGGCGCGATTTCGATGCCCCGTGGACTTTTCCGAACGGTAAACATCCTCATCCATAACGGCCGGGTGCCCCAGGTATTTTTCGTAGCACGTAAGCATACGGCTAAATTTTGCTTCAGGCGTGTCGCCCTCAACAAGGCCCACCGTCGCAATCGCACCGGCGTTGATCATCGGGTTGCTTGGCCTGCCCGTACCCGGTTCCAAGCTGATTGAATTGAACGCTTCCCCGGATGGCTCGACGTCCACCTTGGAAAGCACCGCATCAATACCCTGATCTTCCAGGGCGAGGCCGTAAGTAATGGCCTTGGAGATAGACTGTATGGTAAACGGTTGCCGGGAGTCGCCTACCTGGTAAACGTGGCCATCGACCATGATTAAAGCGATTCCCAACCAAGCGGGATCGGCTTTCAGTAGTTCGGGGATGTAGCTTGCTGCAGTGCCTGTATCGATGTTAGCGTGGTTCCGATGCAACCCTTCAAGATAATTCTGAAATGAATTGGCTTTCATTATGCTTGTCTTCTTATTATTAACTTGATGGTGTGGCTTATTTTGAGCAGCATCTGCTGGATTATGATGCGGCTATCAACTGGGGTAACTGGCAATATCTGGCAGGCGTTGGCGTCGATCAATACGGCAAACGGCATTTCGATCTGGGTAAATAAACGCCGGCAATACGATCAGGAAGGAATCTTCATTAAAAAAATGGCAAGGCCAAATTCGAAATTTACTATTGGATTCTGTCGACGCCGCCGATTGGCCTGTTATTGCCAGATGAAGCTATAACCAAACTCGAATACCGGTTTCTTTAGGCTAAATGATGTTTATAATTAAGCATCGGAATCTAAATCAATTTTTTCCAGTGCTGGAGCTTTGGCTTTGAACAACTCGGTTAGAAGCTCAAGTTGAGCTGTCAATTGAGGTATCGCAGGAATTTTCCAGGCTTTTCCTATGACACGGGACAATAAATTATTCAACCAAGGCCGGTCAGATTTTGCTTGATGAATGATAAATCTGTAGGATTCACCATCACTAAAAACAGCAAAATCTTCCAGACAAACTTCAATCGTTTCTTCTTCTCCGTAAAGCCTTGTCTGGATGTAGACTTTTCGTGCTTCGAGGTCAAAACTAAATTCTGTTAATTCAGCAATACCCTTAAGGATTATATTTGATACCCAAATTATCAATATATTGGGTGTCAATTTTATTACTATTTTTATTAAACTGGATTTGATGCTCATTTTTTGCCCTCATTCGCTAACAGGATAAAGTCTATAATTTTAACCATTCTTTGCTTGCTTGTGTCACATATATTATAAAAACCCATAGTCCACTACTCAGTGGACCATGTTATCTTGCTAAAGCCATAAATTGCTTATAAGCCGGTATGTTTTCATCAGTCAAATTTGTATTTTATGTTGTCAGCGGCTTAACTGCGGCATGTGATAGGGCGCCAAGTATCACGGCATTGCTTTTAAAAGCGGCATAGGCCGAAATGCCAGGGTTTAACCCTAGCGCTAAGGCACTGACCTGGGATATCGTAGCGACAAGGCTATCGCCACTGGGCAGATTAATAACAATTTCTGAATCCACGCCGTCATATTGGACCCGGATCACTGTGCCGCGCAGGCAGTTACGCGCTGACAAAGGGTAGTTGCCTGGGTCGGTGTTGATGATAATCTCCGGGTCATTGATCAGCATCACCACATCATCGCCGATGCTGAGTTCAAGCCGCTTAAGCTCCGTCAAAGCAAGAGAGGCCACAATTTGTTCACCACCTTTCAATTCGACTAAAATTTCAGCATTGACTGCACCCTTTTGTATGGCGGTAATTATGCCGAACAGCTGGTTGGTTGCGCTGGTTTTGATCACCAGCCGTTTAAGAAGCATCTGCATATCCGGATCTTCCGCCAAGCTCTGATTGAGTTGCTGCAAAAATTCCGCGTGTTGCTGCTCCAGTCGGGTAAACAGCCGCAGCAGCGATTGGCCTGCGGCGGTCAGACATGTGCCGCCACCCTTGCTACCGCCGGTTGTTGTGGTAATCAACACTTTGGGGGCAAGATTGTTGGCACGCTCAATCATCTGCCAGGCGCCTTTGTAGCTTAAACCCACTTGCTTGGCGGCCTTATTGATGGAGCCGCTTTGGTCTATCGCCCTCAGCAAGTCGATCATGCGACTATCCAATGTGCCAACCAGGCGCAATTCACCTTCGACCCAGTTTGTGGTTACCTTGTTATTTGATTTTTTGGACATGTCATTATTTAAAAATGTGACGAATCAAAAGCACTAAAAACCTATTCTGCTCAAGAATTATTTCTTTATAGGAAGCTATCTGTTTCCAAAATACGTTGTTTACTTTTATACATAACGTAATATACTAAACCAGTGCTTAATTATCAATGCTGCGAATAAGATTCGCTTTTTCATAAGCGTTCAAGTGGCGATGCCAGTTTAGAAATTGCGATTATAGGTCATCCATGATTTTGCAAAACAAATTTCTCAGTGCTTACATTCTTAACCGGCTAAGCAGACTGATTTATAGCCAGTTTTGGCGATTATTGAAAACCACAGTCAGGCGCTACCCGCTGCAAGATATCGAGGGTATGATTTCCTAACCGAAGTGGCATTATTGAGGTCCAATCCAACCCATGAGGGATTTAAAATGAAAACAAGTGCACGCAATCAGTTTACAGGAACCGTCAGTGAAGTAATTATCGGTGCGGTCAATGCCGAAGTTCATGTCGGCTTGAAGGGTGGAGAAACTATCGTCGCTTCGATTACCAAGGAATCCGTTGAAACACTCGGAATCAAGACCGGCACGGCAGTCATTGCCTTGGTCAAAGCCCCGCAAATTATCATCGTCACCGATTTCGGCGGCTATCGGATATCAGCGCGCAACCAGATGCCCGGCACGGTGGCCTTGGTTAAACCCGGCGCGGTTAACACCGAAATCGATATAGAGTCAAAGGGCGGCGAACAGATTACCGCCACCGTTACCAACGATAGCGTTGAAACCCTGGGCTTGCGTAAAGGCCAGGCGGTCACCGCTGTCTTTAAGGCCGGCGCAGTAATACTGGCTGTCGCTGGTTGATGTTCCGTGCAATCCGGCCGCAACCGAAAACCGGTTTGCGGCCGGATTGCACTTTAATTAACAGGGGTAACCATGCTGCTGGAAATGAATGTAAAACTGCGCAGGGGTCATTTAGACCTGACCACGCAGTTGTCGATGAACGACGCAAGCGTCGGTCTGTTCGGTAAGTCCGGCGCCGGCAAAAGCACGGTGCTTGGGTTGATCGCCGGCACTCTTCAGCCGCAAAGCGGGCAGATTGTGCTGGGCGGCAAAATTCTGTATGACAGCAGCAAAGGTATCGTGATGCCGCGAGAGCAGCGCCCTGTAGGTGCTGTGTTGCAGGTTGATTGCGCCCATTCGGCTGAAACCGTTCGCGACAATTTAACTTCCGTATTTAATCGCACGCTGAAATATCGGCGCATTTTCAAACTGGATTTTTTGATCGGGCTTTTAGAACTGGATCCTATCCTCGATCACCCCATCGCCCTGCTTTCCGCCGGCGAACGCCAGCGGGTGGCGTTGGCCCGCTCGCTGCTGAAATCACCGCGACTGTTATTATTGGACGAAACCTTCGCCGCCATCGGCAACGATTACCGGATACAGCTGTTGCCGATTCTGAAACGCCTGCAGCAGGAACTGCGCTTGCCGGTACTCTACGCTAGTCAGTCCCTGGGTGAGATTCTGGGGCTCACCGACCGGCTGATTGTGTTGGAGCATGGTAAAGTGTTGCATAACGGCATGTTGCTCGACATTGCCAAGCAACAAGGCATGTTGCGCTATCTGGGTATCCGCCAAATCGACAACATCCTATCGATGACCATCCGTAGCCATGACTATTCATCCGGTTGCAGCCTGACCCACAGCTTCGGTCTACCATTGACCTTACCGCTACGGACGGATTTAGCCGTTGGCAGCCAGGCACAAGTATCGATCCGCGCCAACGACATCGCGCTGTCACGCAACTATATCAGCGGCATATCGATACAAAATCAAATCAAGGGCCGAATCTGTGCGCTGATTCCCAGCGGAGAAAACCTGATCGTACAAGTTGATTGCGGTGGCACGTTGCTGGCAGAAATTACGCCGGGCGCTTGCCGGGATATGGCCTTGCAGGAGGGCGAGGACATCTATTGCCTGATCAAAACCCACTCCATTACCTACCTCGCCGAACTTGACGCCCAGCCCTATCATCGGGTAGTCAGCCATGGTGACGGCCACTATTACCTCGGTTTCACCGGATAGGCAATCGGCGCCTTATTGGCGGAACCGTCAAACTATAAGTGGTTTGGCGGCTTCTCCCCTAAAACTTACCTCGATATCTGCCAAATTCATTATTCACTAACTTGTTACACATCTTTTTCGTGTCCAAGCTGAAGGATTTCTCATGGAACGAGCAATTTACTGCATCACTCGTAGCTCTCTTTATAAAATCAAGGCGCCAATTATTTCCCGATCAACAATAAGCTATTTTTATCTTCGTTATTTACATTTATACATAACGATTTATACTGAAGCTGTTTTTTATTACAGAGACTTATACGAATAAGATCTTTCTACATCGACGAAACCACGTTGATGTGTCTTCCAACTTACACCACAGGTGATGAGATGAAACAAAGAAAACATCTTGCAAGGGCTGCTGTCAGCCATGCACTCAACCTGATTGTTGCAAGCGGCTTTATCATTGCCAGCAGCGCTCCTATTCAAGCCGCGGAAAAGAAAACTTACACTAAACCCCCATTTGCCGCCTTCTCCAGTCAAATGGATGATGCGTTGTTGGGATCCGATAAATATGAAAAACCGGTCTGGAATCTGCACGACGCACTGAAGTTGCCGGAATGGCTATCGTTATCGGTCGAACAGCGCACCCGCTATGAAACCGTAGGCGGTCCTTTCAAAGCCAATAGCAAAGGCGGCGATCAGCAAATTCCGCTGCAAACCACGTTATGGCTGGAAGCCCATATGAGTTCATTCCGGTTAGGCACCGAGTTCATGGATGCTCGCGGATTGAATTCCGATAGCGGCACCGGCATGAATAACACCATGAGTAATAGTTGGGATTATTTACAAGCATATGGCGCCTGGGCTGACCAGAATGTAGCCTATAGCGGTTTGGGCGCCGAGGTGGTGGCCGGCCGGCAAACCATCAATTTAGGCAGCCGGCGGCTGGTGGCGAGGAACGCAATGCGCAACACCATCAACAGCTTTACCGGGATCAAACTGCGGGTGCTGGATTACGGGAACTGGCAATTCAACGGCTTTATTACTGCACCGGTCAACCGCCTGCCGACTTCCTCAACAGCCCTTCTTGACAATGACCAGGTTTTCGACCGGGAAAACACGCACACCTGGTTTTCCGGCGGCTTCCTGGAATTCTATGACCTGGGCTGGGGCATCAACAATGAATTGTATCTGTATCATATAGACGAAGGCACCAGCACCAGTTCTCCAACCCCCCATCGTCGTTATTTTACGCCCGGAACGCGCTTTTTCATCAAACCCGCCAAGGCGGCATTTGACTTTCAACTGGAAACCATCGGCCAGTTCGGCACGGTACAGGCGACCACCGCTTTAAATGGCCGGAATCTCAATCATACCGCCTGGTATCAGCATGCCGATGTCGGCTACACTATTGATATGCCGTGGTCGCCCCGGTTGGCGTTTGAATATGACTATGCCAGCGGCGACCGAAGCCCCACTGACAACAAAGACCAGCGATTTGATACCCTGTACGGCGCCCGCCGTTTCGAATTCGGCCCCACTGGTATTTACGGCGCATTCTCCCGCGCCAACATCAACACGCCTGGCTTACGTCTCAACGTTGCGCCGCGTTCCGATGTGCAAGCTTCGCTTAGCTATCGCGCATTCTGGTTGGCAGCAGCAAAAGATTGCTGGGGCGGCGGCGCCTGTAGCGGTAACAGTCTTATTCTTCGGGACCCAACCGGCCGTAGCGGCAATAATGTCGGCCAACAATTGGATTTATCGGCGCGTTGGGATTTCAACAGCTGCCTGAATTTTGAAACCGGCTGGGCGCATTTGTTTAAAGGCTCATTCGCCACGGATTCACCCAGTGCCCCGGCTCCTGTGGATGTCGATTATTTTTATGTACAAAGCATGCTTAGGTTTTAAACTACCGGTCTCAACCTTATCGTAGATAATTGATCCACAGGTGTTTAACATCTAATGTCTGATAGGACTGAAAACTCACAACATAGGGAGGACATGAGAAAAGACAGATTTGTCGCTTTTGGCGGCATGGATAGTCCGGTTTTTCTATCGGCTTTTGCGTGCGATTTTTTTAATGCGTCCGTAAATATGCCTCTCGTCGTTATACACAAATTAAGCAGGTGTCGTCATACTCGCCGGGAAGCGGGTATCCAGTGCCATGGATGGCGAGCTCAAATACGTCCATGTATCCTGGATTCCGGCACAAATCCGTCTGGAACGGATTTACATTAACCCGAAGGGCTCCGGGCAGGAAAGCCCGGTGTGAATCCCTGCCGGAATGACGGGCTTCAAGACACTTGTGTATAACAATGAGAGGTTCGCCTCGAACGTATCAGAGTTTCTAACCCGCAATACATCATTTAACTTTTGGAGATTATTATGTTACCTAATTGTTTGTTTCGTCTTATTATCGTCGCATGGCTGATTTTGCTTGCTCCCACTACCTGGGCAGCAGCCACTCTGGTCGCCGTTGCCGCAGATTTCACTAAACCGATGACCGAAATTGCCGCGGCTTTTGAGAAAACCACCGGCCACACCGCAAAGTTGTCGTTTGGTTCTTCCGGCAAAGCGTTCGCGCAAATCAAAAGCGGTGGGCCGTTTGAAGTGTATCTGTCGGCCAGTGAAAAATATCCGCTGGAACTGGAAAAATCCGGATACGTCGTAGCCGGTAGCCGTTTTGTTTATGCAATCGGCAAACTGGTGCTGTGGTCGGCGAAATCCGACTATGTCGACGATCAGGGGAAAATCCTGAAAACAGGCGGCTTCAAACACATTGCCTTGGCTGACCCTGCCCATGCGCCCTACGGAGTGGTGGCAGAAGAGGTTATGAAAAGTCTGGGCGTATTGGACAAGCTGCGTCCTTTGTTCGTAATGGGCGAAAACATCTCGCAAACCTTTCAGTTTGTTAGCACCGGCAATGCCGAACTCGGCTTTATAGCGTTTGCCCAGGTTATCGATATAAATACTGGCAAAATCGGTAAAGGTTCCGGCTGGATCATACCTGATAATCTGCACGGTCCATTTAATCAAACGGCCGTTTTGCTGAAAAAGGGTGCCGAGAACCCGGCCGCCCTAGCTTTGGTGGATTTCCTCAAATCGCCTACGGCATTGGCGATTATCGAAAAATACGGTTTTGGTTTACCCAAATAATCATCCAAAGGCCATTATGTTAAGCCCAGCCGATATAGAAGCCCTGTTGTTAACCTTCAAAGTAGCCATTATCTCTACGGCGTTGATGATGCTGTTCGGCACGCCGCTAGCCTGGTGGCTTGCCCGGACGCATTCCGCCTGGAAAGGCCTCATCAATGCCGTCGTGGCGTTGCCGCTGGTGCTGCCACCGACGGTATTGGGCTTTTATTTGCTGGTCTTGATGGGACCGGCCGGGGTTATCGGTGAATTCACCAACTGGTTAGGTATAGGTACCTTGCCGTTTACCTTCGAGGGATTAGTGATAGCTTCAGTTCTGTATTCCATGCCGTTTGTTGTGCAACCCTTGCAAGCGGCCTTCACTACCATCGGCGAGCTGCCTTTGGAAGCGGCGGCCACCTTGCGCGCCGGCCCTTTGGACACGTTTTTCAGCGTGGTTGTGCCGTTGGCGAAACCCGGCTTCTTGACTGCCGCCATCTTAGGCTTTACCCATACCGTCGGCGAATTCGGCGTGGTGCTGATGATCGGCGGCAACATTCCCGGTAAAACCCGCGTGGTGTCGGTACAAATCTACAATCATGTCGAAGCGCTGCAATATAGCGAAGCCCACTTGCTGGCCGGCGTTTTGCTGGTGTTCTCGTTTGCCGTACTGCTGGTGCTCTACACCGTGCTCAAAACCCAACCTGTTGCCCATCAACTAAAATGACTAATCCAATCATTGCCCGCTTTCAGCTCGATTACGGCGCCTTTCAACTGGCAGTTGACCTGAGTTTGCCGGGTTCCGGCATCACCGTTCTGTTCGGCCATTCCGGCTCCGGCAAAACCACGCTGTTACGTTGCATCGCCGGGCTGCAACAAGCGCAGCAGGGTTTTCTGGAAATCAACGGCACTAATTGGCAGGACAGCGAGCATGACGTGTTTCTGCCCACGCATAAACGAGCCTTGGGTTATGTATTTCAGGAAGCCAATCTGTTTCCGCATTTAACAGTAGCGGGTAACTTGCAATTCGGTTTGAAGCGGATAGCCAAACAGTCGAACACTGCCGATGTTCAGCACATCCTGGAATTGCTGGGTATTGATCATTTACTCAAACGCAAGCCGGATTGTCTATCAGGCGGCGAACGGCAGCGGGTTGCCATCGCCCGCGCGCTGGCGCTCAATCCCGAAGTGTTGCTGATGGATGAGCCGCTGGCGTCACTGGATTTCAAGCGCAAACAGGAAATCCTGCCCTTTATAAGCCGGCTTCATCGGGATCTAAATATACCGGTGTTGTATGTTACCCACTCCCAGCAGGAAGTCGCGCAACTGGCCGATCATCTGGTGGTTCTGGAGGGTGGCAGGGCGCTGGCCTCGGGACCGCTGTCGGAAACGTTGAGTCGTCTCGACGTGCCGCTGGCGCAAGACAGAGAAGCCGCAACAGTTTGGCCGGTAACCATCGTTGAGCACGAAGTTGACTACCATCTCACCCGAGTTACCTTTGCCGGTGGCACGCTCAGCCTGCCGACGGTCGATGCCGTGATCGGCACGCCGCTACGCGTGCAGATTTACGCCCGCGATGTTAGTATCGCCCTTGAGGTACCGACTGCCACCAGCATTCTCAATGTGCTGCCGGCAACCATTACCGGCCTCGCCGACGATCATGGCGGCGGCCTGAGTGTGGTGCGGTTGCAGGTCGGTGGTCTGGCCTTGCTGGCGCACATTACCCGTAAATCGGCACTGTTGCTGAATTTACAAATCGGGATGGCGGTTTATGTACAGATCAAGGGTACCTCGATATTGAATTAATAAACTTGGCGTCCTTTTCGTCATTATCCCACAGGCCTACATCCAGCAGAACCTGTTGCATTACCTCATTCAACTCAGCTTGTCTGCTCATGCCGTGTTCCCGTAATGGAAGTTCAATATTGCGCCGGATCGACAGCGGAAACGGCACCGGTTTTTGAAAAATCATGCCGATTTCGCGGCGTAATCTTTGCAAATCAAGGGCCGGATGTCGTAAATCCATTGTGTCAAAATGAACAGTGCCCGACACGCGGCAACCCGGAATCATATCGGTCAAGCGGTTAAGTACTGACAGGAAACTGGTTTTACCGCATCCCGACGGCCCGATCAGTGCGGTAATGCAACCTTTATAAATATCCAGCGAAACTCCCTCCAGCGCCGGTTTCGCTCCATAATGCAAAGACAGGTTGTCAACCCGGATCAGCGGCTCAGGAACGCAACACGGAGGGCCGGCTTGCAAAGGCCCCAAGGTATAAGCATTATCGCTATTGGTGAGGTTATCGGTCTGCTCAATTTTATCGTTGATAAAGTGACTCATACGCTAACAACGCTCCTGTGCAGCCAATGGTTAGCGAGACCCATGGCTATACTGTTGATGATTAATAACAGGATGATCAACACCAGAGCGGATGTGTAGGCATTCGCATCGCCGCCTGCCACGTTCATGGACAGATCGTAAATATGTACCGATAAAGCTCTGCCGGAATCAAACAAGGAATCGGGCATGCGATCGACATAACCGCTGGTAAAAATGAGTGCGGCGGTTTCGGCACCGGCTCGACCGATACCTAACAGTAAACCGGCGACTAGGGCAGGCATAGCGGCAGGCAACAGCAGATGAACCAACGCCGCGCTACGTGACATGCCTAAAGCGGCGGCTGCCAGTCGATAATCATTGGGCGCTGCCTGCAAGCCTTCCTCAGCGGTACGGATCAGGATAGGTAAGACCATGCAGGCCAGGGTAAGACCGCCTGACAAAATGGAAAACCCCAGTCCCAGATAGATACAAAAAAACGCATTACCGAACAGCCCGAACACGATGGATGGCACACCCGCCAGCACATCCAGACTTCGCCGCACCAAGCGGCCGAACACACTGTCATGCCGGGTGAACTCACTCAATAGCACCGCCGTAGCCAGACCAAGTGGTGCCGCTGTTACTATGGCAACCAATAAAATTAACGCCGTCGATACGATAATCGGGCCGATGCCACCGGAACGGCCGGCATTTTTGGGTATTTCAATGAGAAACGGCCAGGAGAGTTGGGGCAGTCCATGAATAATGATGTCAGCCAACAGCCAGACAAAGACGCAGCTAACCAACAACGCTATCAACCAGACGAATGCGGTTGCTAGCGCATTTTTAAACATGTTGGCGTTCTTTGGAAAATAATTCCGCTAATCCAACTAAAACCAACACCATAGACATCAAAGCCATGCCCGATACAAATAGAGCCGCGCGATGTTCACCGGTCGCGTAGGCCATTTCCAAGGCAATGTTTGCAGTGAGTGTGCGTACCGAATCAAAAATACTATGCGGCTGTTCCACTACATTGCCGGCCACCATTAACACCGCCATGGTTTCGCCTATAGCCCTGCCAGTAGCCAGCAGTGTGCCTGCGGCTATTCCCGAACGAGCGGCGGGCAAAGTCACACCGCTGATCAATCCCCAACGTGACAGACCCAAAGCTGCTCCGCTGTGAATATAAGCGATCGGTACAGCCGCCAATGCCGCATCGACGGTCAATGCCACGGTCGGCAGAATCATCAGCGTCAATATCAGGATTCCGGTCAACAGACTGACACCGGGCGGATGCAAACGACCGACTAACGGCGCCAACGTGGTTAACCCCCAAAACCCGTAAACCACGGATGGAATGCCTGCCAATAATTCGATGAGACGACGATAACCACCGGCGACATAGCTTGGCGCATAATAATGGCTGAACAGCGCCGATCCGATACCCAAAGGCGTGGCCAGTAATACGGCACCCAGCGTTGAATAGAGTGTAGCCGACAACATTGGCGTCAGTTGATACAACGATTTTACCGGTATAAATATCGATGATTTGCTGTTTATTCAGCGTTTCCACAGGATTAGCCTTATTTACGATGACGCTGATACCGTCCAGCGCTATGGTAAACTGAAGTAAATCTTTTTCATCGTCCTTGAGAGCCCTGGACGCCATGCCAATATCGGCCAGTCCGGCCCGGGCATCGCTGACCCCTCGAGAGGAGCCTCCGGTCTGCACATCCACCCGCACATTGCTGTGTAACGACTCGAAGCGTTTGCCGATTTCTGCGGCAAGCGGTGCTACCTTGCTGGAGCCGGTCAGTACCAGCTTTTCGAATTTTGTTTCGTCAGACCTTGTTCTCAAGAACCCCCAAACTGCACCTATTATTAACAAAACAAGCACCAAAACTATGCCCACTCTTTTCATACCTAACTCCCTTGTTACCATCGAACAAAAATGTTGCGTTACACTGAGAATCTTACGGTTTAAGTCATTACCTTGCAATTGTTGCCACGAACCACACCTAGCCAAACAACGCTAGATTTAGAAGAACATGTCAAACTGATTTCAAAAATAGAAGCGAACCTTGCTTTTTTATTTTTGGCTCTGCAATATTGACGTCAGTTGTTCAAGCTATTTTATTCCCATTCTTTAACATCAAAAGTTCTTTCAAAAAGATGCGGGTCATCGAAGTGGCGGCGGCCAACAAAGGCGGTGGCATGATGTCCCCATTGCCGCATTGCGCCCGGACTGGGTATGCCCATGGGCCAGAACAGAAAGCGTTCACTACGTTCACTGCCGGCAACTATGCCGACCTGACCGAATAAACTACGGCGATTTTCGTCAGGCAAGGGCAGTGAGCGTAAACTATCAGCATCATCCCATTGGTAGTGATATTCGTGGCTGGCAATGGCAGGTGTGAAATATACCCGCTGAATATAATGGTTGGCAGAGGCAATACGAAGAATTGTTCGCTTTTCGGGGTCAACGGTTAATGTCTCTTGAGGTATAAACGCCGGTTCGTTTAGTAGCGATTCCTGTGGTGATACACGGGTGTATTGGGTAGGGAAAAACAGATGATAACAGCCACAATTGTGAATAGTGTCAAATAGCCAGGGCTCGCCGTCAGGTAGCAGTGTAACCCGCCAGGTGATGCCGTCAAGATGGCCACCGAGGAGATCGGTACTTGAGCTTTTGGGCCGGGATGGAAACCAGATTGTGTAATTCAGTTGCAGTAAAGTTTGGTTCCTTATTCGAGTATGTGACAAGTGCTGGTAAACAACGGGTTTTGATGTGTCAACGAGTGGATATTTACCGCTCTGCCAAATAGGGGAGCCGATTTTATCAGCCTCTGATGCTATATCAATTTCGAAGATCGGCGCAAAATTGTCAAATAAGCGTTTTTGCTCTTCTAGTCCTGGAAATGGGCTATTTAATGGGTTTTTGGAAGTCTGTTTGAGAATATCGGCAACATCTGCCTGGCTCAGGGGTGGAGTTTTTTGTGCAGGCGTGTAAATAATCAACTGACCTTTTACGGGAAGTTCCTGCAAGGGCAGGCGGTAAGTTTCCAGGGTTTGTTGATGCCAGTGGTATATTCCGAGTCTGAACGCTAAAGCTGTTAAGGGATACAAACCGGCAATTTGCTGCCATGTTTGGTATTCTGAAGGGACTGATGCTTTTTCCCTGAATGTCTTTTGTTCAGTAGTTTCATCCAGGTCTTTATTGCGCATGAAATTCCCGCAGGTGTCCAGCGCTTCGATCAGCGATGCATCTGATGAATGAATTTTATTGAACCGGTTCCGCAGTCTTTGTCTGGCATTAGCCGGTAAATTCATAAGTTCCACCTGCCAACCACTCATCGCAAGTTCCTGCAAGCGGCTGATCCAATTTTCGAATGCTGGTCCGGATACTTCATTACGGTAATCAGACAAAAACCGATTGACTCTCAAATAGGGATAACCATCTATGCGAACATCCTGACTATCGATCACACCCGCCGCAATAACAGCCTGTTCAGTTTCCACAAAGAGTTCAGCGCAGTTTCGAAGGGTCGAATTCTCATGTGCAGACAAGTGTTGTTGTAAAGGTTGCCTATTCATGGCACAACCACTATACAGGCTGAGCAGAAGCAGAAAAATAAAGATTTTTATAGTCATGAGTTACACAAGCGCCAATTACCTTTCGGAATTATTGATTAAGGAGGGATTTTGAGTACTTTGATTCATTAATTCAAGAGGTTAAATTAAATTAAACACAATCGCAGTTCGCTCCTCGCTTCAACTTAACGGTTTAATCCCTCTTTTTTAAAGGGGGCGGTGAATACTTACAGCTCCAACTGCGGTTTTTAGGATTATTGATAATATAAAGTTGACAAAAAAACTGAGTAAACTTACATATCCGGTTTAACAAGGAGTCACCATGCACTATCAAATACAAGTTCCAAATGCACATCCTGCGGGTATCGCACGGATTTTTTCGCCTTATGACGGCAAATTTGCCGGTTCAGTTGAAACTATCGATTCGGCCGGCGCTGAGCAGGCGTTAAAAAACATGATGGCAGTTTTTCGTGATCGTCGGCACGGATTACCTGCTCACGAACGCATCGGTATACTGGAACGAGCTGCCTTATTAATCCAGGAACGCTCTGAACAATTGATCATGCTCGCAGTTGCTGAAGGCGGCAAGCCTTATATTGACATTCATGTTGAGTTAATTCGTGCCATTGAAGGGATAAAGATTTGTATTGACTGTATCCACACCGAACGTGGTTCCGAAATACCCATGCAACTTAATCCGGCCTCGATGAATCGACTGGCATTTACCCACAGAGAACCCATTGGCCCGGTAGTTGCCGTGAGTGCCTTCAATCATCCATTGAATTTAATCGTCCATCAGGTAGGTCCAGCAATCGCAAGCGGCTGCCCAGTGATTATCAAGCCTGCCAAGGAAACGCCGCTTTCGGCTTTTGCCTTAGTTGAGATATTCCATGAGGCCGGCTTGCCAAAAGCCTAGTGTCAACCGGTTGTTGTTGAAGATATTGCAGTTGCCGAGCAATTGGTGACCGATCACCGCGTCGCATTTTTCAGTTTTATTGGTAGTTCCGCCATTGGCTGGAAGCTGCGTTCAAAACTGGCGCCGGGTACCCGCTGTGCTTTGGAAAATGGCGGAGTAGCGCCGGTGATTGTCGCCGAAGATGCCAATCTGGATACCATGTTACCGTTACTGGCAAAAGGCGGCTTTTATCATGCAGGACAAGTCTGTGTTTCTGTACAACGCGTTTATGCGCATTGCTCGGTTGCCCAATCTGTTGCAGAGCGCTTAGCCTCGCTGGCTGAAAACATGATCGTAGGCGATCCGGCCAGTGATAAAACCGATGTCGGCCCGTTGATCCGGCACAGTGAAGTTGACCGGGTCGAAGCTTGGGTCAATGAAGCGCTACAGGAAAATGCTACGCTCATGACTGGCGGCATGCGGCTATCAAATGCACTTTATTCACCTACCGTGTTATTGAATCCTTCAGAACACAGCAAGGTTTCCCAACAAGAAATTTTCGGCCCGGTCATCTGTGTTTATGATTTTGACGCTATTGATGAGGCTATCAATCGGGCCAACGCCCTGCCTTATGCCTTCCAGGCAGCCATCGCCACACAAAATATCGATACTGCCCTTTATGCCTACAAACATTTGGCCGCATCCACGGTTATGATTAATGATCATACTGCTTTCCGAGTCGATTGGATGCCCTTTGCGGGATTACGTCAATCCGGTTACGGCACGGGCGGCATTTCCTATACCTATCGGGATATGCTAATTGAGAAAATGGCGGTTTTTCATTCGGCGTCATTATAAAAAACTCAGACCGTAAAATTGAATAATATCAAACAAGCAGAAATATAAAGTATCAAACTCCTAGGAACCTGTCCGAGAATAAGCCTCTCAAACGAGCGACCCCTATTTGATTCGGAGAAATTTTTTTTGGGACCGAATTTAAAATTGACTCAGATTTGCTCAGTTTTGACGTTATGACGCGTTCATGGCCGACTTATCCCTCTATTTTTACCTATGTCGCTTCGTTTGTTGACGCAAAGCTTCTTTGTCATCGGTAGTGATGGTGCGGGCTTCGCCCTTGGCGGATTGGAAGCAACGGCTTTGCAGCGGGCACTCGGCACAGACTTCCGATGAGCCCTGGTAGACCCGACGGCCGTCATGGCTTTCACGTTTCATGGTCAAGACCTGTCCTTGGGGACAGATAAAGAGGTTGTCAGCTTCGTGGTATTGAAAGTCGGCCTTGACCAGCTTTCGGTCCGAGCCGTCCAAAGGTATTTTGTGGGTCTTTTCGCCCTTGTCAGTGGCGATATAAGCATCGATGCTGCTGTGTTCCAAAGCCTGCAGGTTGCTTAAAAACAATAGGTGTTGATTAAATTCAATTGGGCTTGATTTGAAAGGAACTGACATAGCCGTCAGTATCGCCGCTGAGTTAATACAAATCCTGAATTAATTAAAATACTCAGTAGAAACATTACGATATTTATGGTAAATATGTTAATCATTTTTAAAGCCAAACCTATTGTAAGGTAGGGGCAGAAAGTCGCGGATCCCATGCAAACGGAAAGCCGGACTGCCGAATATGACATCGTTAAAGTCATAGGAGGGAGTTCGGCTTTTTTATGTGGTGCGAAAACAGATTTGTATCCAGATGCCAGGGTGGGTTTTTCAATAGTTTAAAGAAGAAAAAATAACAATCAACAACCTTTAATGAATGTGTCATGAAAAATAATCTACAACATCGACACGCATTAAACATATTTTGTGGGGAAACCTCAGAGTGACCCCATCATTTTTGTTTAGGAGAAGACATTATGAACTTAAGTACGAACAATTCGGAGAATAAAATGAAAACGTACATCACACGATGCCTAAAAATACTATTTCTGGCAACATTTTTAATCATCATAGGATGTTCCGGCACCATCAAGAACATGCGAGAAATTCCGGATGAAAATCTTGTGATCATTCCTGAGCAAGGCAAATCTGTTGTTATATTTATGCGCCCAGAAAGCTTGGGTTATCAGATTCAGTCTAGTGTGTTTGAGATCAAAGGCAAATTGCCAGCACTTGTGGGAATCATTGCCGCAGAAACCAAGCTTGCCTATCGTTTGGATCCAGGACCACACCTATTTATGGTGGTGGGTGAAAGTGCCGATTTTATGACTGCGGACTTGGCACCTAACAAGATTTATTATGCTCGTGTTGAGCCTAGAATGGGTGTGTGGAAAGCACGATTTTCCTTTGATCCAGTACACGAAGAGAAGGTAACAACATCTGACCTTACAGATTGGATGAAAGATTGCCGATGGGTGGAAAAGACAGCGGAATCTTTGGATTGGGCACAAGAAAACATGCCTAGCATTCAGGCGAAGCTTGATAAATATTATCCAGTATGGCTACAGAAAGAACAGTCTAAGAAGCAGCACCTCTTTCCAATTGACGGTAA
>Ga0209391_10000439_pt1 | contig 19460 bp, 18 predicted proteins | sample PPLLak3March2015_FD_187246 | JGI IMG/M metagenome (GOLD analysis project Ga0209391, IMG submission 187246) | Freshwater sediment microbial communities from Prairie Pothole Lake near Jamestown, North Dakota, USA - PPLs Lake P7 Core (1) Depth... | ecosystem: Environmental > Aquatic > Freshwater >...
CGCTTGGGACGCCAAAAGGGGCGCCGCCCAGTTGCACGAAGTGTTCTCGCGAATCGGAATGGACCAGACCGGCTTCGATTTTCGCGCCTTCACCCGCTTGAAGCAGTTGAAACACCTGATTGCGACCAAGCAGGTCGACGAAGATTTGTTCTGGCGTTTTTGATCCCGTCGAATGCTGCTGCTGGAACGAGGCATGGATACGAATGCCCTTGGCGAGCGCATGTATACGCTGGCCGAGCGCCTTTACCGTAGGAAATCCGATATTGTCAAACGCAACTGGGCCGGCGGAACCCATGCGAGACTCTTGAGGAGCGCGCCAACGCCAAGTCTTCTTCGGAAATTTCACTATTGACAAGGACGCTGTCGATGAAGGTTGTTTTATTTTGCGGAGGTCTGGGAACCCGCCTCCGGGAGTACTCCGAGACAATTCCGAAACCTTTGGTCAATATCGGCGATCGTCCCATTCTCTGGCACCTGATGAGATATTACGCACATTATGGCCATAAGGATTTCATTCTTTGCCTCGGCTATCGTGGTGATCTGATAAAAGACTATTTCCTGAACTACAACGAATGTGCTTCGAACGATTTTGTCCTGTCAGAGGGTGGACGCAAGATCGAATTGTTCAATGACGATATATCGGACTGGCGAATTACCTTTGTCGATACTGGCTTGCGTTCGAACATAGGCGAGCGCCTCAAAGCGGTTGAGAAGCATCTAGATGGTGAGGAAGTGTTCTTGGCGAACTATTCAGATGGACTGTCTGACTATCCCCTCGACTTGCACGTCGCGAACTTGATGACTACGGATGCAGTTGCCAGCTTTGCCGCCGTCCATCCATCACAGAGTTTTCATGCTGTTACTGTGGGGGACGATTCGCGAGTCGCAAGCATCGATAGCATGCTGTCAGCAGAAGTGTGGATAAACGGCGGATTCTTTGTCCTGCGTCGCGATATTTTTTCTTACATGAAACCGGGTGACGAGCTCGTCGAAGCACCGTTCCAGAGGCTGATAAACGAGCGGAAATTGCTTGCGACCAAATATGCTGGTTTTTGGGCTTGCATGGATACCTTTAAGGACAAGAAGCAGTTCGACGAGTTGCACGAGTCAGGCAAACGTCCTTGGCAGATTTGGCAGAATTCATGCTGATCGATGCAACACCGCTTGTCGGCCCTTACATCTCTCGGATTGAACCGCGTCCAGACGACTGGGGGGTTCTTGCGCGAACATTGTGTGCCCACGGATTCGTCACGCTCTCAGACTAAACACGGGTAGCGTATCTGATGGTCGAATTTTATGTTCCCGGTACAGACTGGGGATACAGCCATAATTTCCCGGCCATTCATACCGAGTGGCCACACCCTAAAAATCACCTGTCGCCAAAAAATCAAGGCTGGGTGGATTTCCTGAGCATGAAATGTTGAAACTGGCTTTTGATCGCGCCCCGTGTTCCATCCTGTTTATTGGCGCACACTGTGATGACATAGAAATTGGCTGCGGTGGAGCGGTTCTGACCTTGATCGAACAATTCCCGCAGGCACATATCGACTGGGTTGTTTTGAGTTCATCGCCCGTGCGTGCAAAGGAAGCAGAAGCAGCAGCCAAGCGCTTCCTGCATAGCGCCGGCTCATTCCGTCTAGACATACAAGACTTCCGGAATGGCTACTTTCCATATATCGGTGGGCAAATCAAGGACTATTTTGAATCATTAAAATACCGGATTAATCCGGATCTGATTTTTACGCATCATGTCGATGATCGTCATCAGGATCACCGCACGGTAGGCGATCTGACATGGAATACTTTTCGCAATCATCTAATCCTTGAATATGAAATCCCAAAATATGATGGTGGGCTCGGCAATCCGGATTTCTTCGTACCAGTTTCAGAACAAGCGGCTAATACAAAGATTGCAGCGTTGATGCAATGTTTCCCATCCGAAGTCAGCAAGTCCTGGTTCACATCGGAAACTTTCTACGCAATGCTGAGGCTTCGTGGTGTTGAAAGCCATTCCCCGACGGGGCTTGCTGAAGGGTTCTTTTGCCGGAAAATGTTGCTATCCAAAAGGTGAGCTTTCCAAGATCAATAGGAGCACCGCAAAAATGTCCGACAACCACGCGCCACTTCTCAGTTTTGGTTTGCCGGTGCGCAATGGCGCACCATTCATCGGAATCGCGCTCGATTCCATCCTTGCGCAAGACTACGGCGACTTTGAAGTCGTTGTGTCCGATAACGCGTCTGACGACGGCACATGCGACATTCTTGCAGCATATGCACAGAGGGACTCGCGCGTCCGTTTTTTTCCTAGTCCCGAAAACATCGGCCAGAATCCCAATTTTAATCGCGTGCTCGAGTTGGCTCGCGGCAAGTACTTTCGTTGGGTCGGCATGGACGACCGTCTAGAGCCGTCGTACGCATCGCGCTGCATTGCCGAAATGGAAGCACACCCTGAAGCCATTGGTGTGACGACTTATCAAATGCACGTCGACGACGCAGGCGACGCGCACTACGCTGAATATACGGGCGAACGCCTTGATTCGCCGATAGTCCACCGGCGCTTTCGGCGCATGCTTTGGTTTATGTCGGCTGACTATCGGTTCATCGACCCCATTTACACGCTGTACCGACGCGATGTGTTGATGCAATCGCACCGTCTGCGCGTTACTTCGACACCGGACCAGGTGCTGGCGACGGAACTTTCGCTGTACGGCCCGATCCGGCATATCGCGGCGTGCCTTTCCGTCCGTCGCCGCGAACCAACTTACTACTTGAATGCTGACCTTCTTCCGGACCTGTATCAGCCCGGCAGTGACAAAATTGTCCGCCCCAATGCAATACGCTTCGCGGGGATCTTGGCGGCCACAGTGCATGAGTTTCCCATGTCACGCTGGTCGCGAACATGCTGCTACGCGGCGCTCTGTGGACATATCTCGCGTCTGGGCATGAGAACTGCGAAACGTCGTTTGCGCAACGCCGCGCGAGCGGTTGTCCCTCGACCATTGCTTCGTCGAATGAGGCAGTGGGGCCGTTCGTCTAGCGACTGAACGGCCTCGTCGACGTGAACCGGTTTGGACCGCTTGCGCCGCGGATCCTTCACTTTTGAAACTGCTTCGGCAGCGATCCACAGGGCAGCACCCCTACACTAGACGATGACATCGAGTTCCACTTGGAACCTCCTCAGGACAGGCTGCGTGACCTCTACATGCAATGCGACGTCTGGTTGTCGGCCAGCCGCAGCGAAGGATTCAATCTGACTGCGATGGAGGCGATGTCGTGCAGAGTACCTGTAGTCTCGACGCGAGCAGGTTGGCCAGAAGAGGCTATTGTTGCTGGCCGAAATGGCGTGCTGGTCGCTGTGGATGATATCGATGGAATTGCGGATGGCGCGGTGTGGGTATTAGGCCTCGACGACAAGGCTTGGCGTGCCACTTCCGAGTATGCGTATCAGACTGTTGCGGAGAGTAGTTGGCGGAATTCGGCGCGGCTTTTCGAAGATGCTTTGATGAAAGCCTTTGATGAAAGCCTGTCAAGGCTAAGCGGGGCGTTGAAAAACACTTTTGCAGCGCAGTGTTCGGCATGCATGCGCAGGAATTGTCGGAATAATGCTGATTGGTTGGAGGACGAAAAATTGAGAGGAATTCAGCCGTGCCTGTAACCGTGTGCGATGTGGAGACATTTTGGAGCGGCGCGTGACGCACTATGACGTTGACATTCTGGTGGTTAATTACAACACCGCGAATCTCCTTCCTGAAATGTTCGCGGCCATTGCCGCTGCGGTCGACGATAAGAATGTGCGTTTTCTGGTTGTCGATAATGCCTCAACCGATGCATCTGTGACTGTTCTGAAAGAGCGTTATCCCGATATTTATTTGGAAGTTAACTCGACAAACCTCGGGTTTGGGCGGGCCAACAATCAGTTATTGCCTCGAATATCTGCCAAATATGCATTGCTGCTCAATACTGACGCCTTTGTTTCACCGGATACCCTTACCAAGACGGTTGCGTACCTGGACAAACACCCGGCTTGCGGGGTCCTTGGGGTTCGCTTGGTGGGGCGTGATGGGACGTTGCAACCTTCTTGCCGGAATTTTCCTACGCCATTCAATCTTTTTTTGACCAAGACAGGGTTGGCTCAGTTATTTCCAGCAGTGAGCCTTATGGATGACATGGCTTGGGACCATGCGACCGCTCGTGAGTGTGATTGGGTGCCGGGATGTTATTACTTGATTCGTCGCGAGGTGATTGACCAGGTGGGCTTGTTCGATCCCCGTTTCTTTTTGTACTACGAAGAAGTTGATCATTGCCGGCGCGTCAAGGCGGCTGGGTGGCAGGTTGTTTATTTTCCCGATACCGAGGTGGTGCACATTGGTGGGGAGAGTGCAAAATCCGCTGGTGAACTTACCGATAGTGGGCGTCAGTTGTCGGCGCTCCAAGTGGAAAGTGAGCTCTTGTATTTTCGAAAACACTATGGATCGCCGGGTATTGCACTGCATTTGCTGCTGGTGGTGCTGGGGGATGTGATTCTCGTGCTGAAGCACTTTGTCAAAGGGCGTTGGGGTGGGATTCCCGTTTGCTGGAAAAACCATGCATTGACGTGGCGTTTGTTTCGCGCTACGAAATGGGCAACATGTGCGACTAGGTGAATTGGATGCTCAACAACAGTCGGGTGGATCTCGCCGCCTATGATGGCAACTGGGGGCGCAGGGCCTCTGGGCGATGGTTGTTTATCGCTTCGGGCGGTGGCGTTATACCGTGAGCCCGGCCGTGCTCCGTAAGTTTTTTCACTGGTCTACAGCAGGCTGAGCTACAAATTGGTTCAAATTCTGACCGGGATCGAAAAAGCTGTTGTACTGTGCGATGTACTGGATAATCAAATAGCCGTCGGAGTGCCGGCGGAAGTCAGGCCTCGCAAGGGGTGAACAATGATTAGCGATGTCGGTTGCGTGATTATTGGTCGTAATGAGGGCGATCGGCTGCGCGCTTGTCTGACATCGCTTGTGGGCCAGGCAGCAGCAGTGGTTTATGTAGATTCAGGTTCTACTGACGCTTCAGTGGCTTTGGCCCGTGGTTTAGGGGTAACCGTAGTCGAGTTGGACATGGCGATCCCCTTTACAGCGGCACGGGGGCGGAACGAGGGATTCCGGGCCTTGCAGGGCAGGTCGCCGTCGCTTTGCTATATCCAGTTTGTGGATGGCGACTGCGAGGTGCTTCCAGGATGGCTGGATGCGGCCAGGGAATTCTTGGAGTCTCACCCTGAGGTAGCCGTCGCATGCGGCCGGCTTCGCGAGCGCTATCCGGAGCATTCCGTCTATAACAGGCTGTGTGACATGGAATGGGATACGCCCTTGGGCGAAGCTAAGGCTTGTGGTGGTGTCGCGATGATTCGCGCTACGGCATTGGTGGAGGTGGGGTGTTATCGAAGTGACCTGATTGCTGGAGAAGAGCCGGAACTGTGTATCCGTTTGCGTCTGGCAGGATGGAAAGTTTGGCGTATCGACCATGAAATGGCCTTGCACGATGCAGCGATGACGCGGTTCGGCCAGTGGTGGAAACGTTCGGTGCGTGCCGGGCACGCGTTTGCAGAGGGGGCATGCCTTCATGGCGCAAGTGCTGAGCGGCATTGGGTCAGGGAATCACGACGGGCCTGGTTTTGGGGGGCTGGAATCCCGTTGCTGATTTTGCTCGGGGTGCCAATGTTTGGATGGGGCACCTTGGCTCTCTTATTCTTGTATCCTCTGCAGGTAGTGCGTTTGGGATTAATGGGAACGAGCTCCTCAAAAGACAATTGGCTCAAAGCCCTATTTCTAGTATTGAGCAAGTTTCCGGAATTTTTGGGACAAGCCAACTATTGGGTTTCAAAGCTACGCTCATTGAGAGTCAATTTGATTGAGTACAAATAAGTACTTTGCGGGAATCGAAACTTTTCGCGAGCGCTATTATATCACATTCGACGATTTGATTGCCGGATTAATAATATGACATATTTAGTAATTGCTCCATCAGTCCCTGTTTGGAAAACTGATAGCGCGCTTTGTTTTGACCGGAAATTTTATGATGGGATGATGCTTTATGCGCAAAAATGGACTGGAAAAATAAGCTGTGTCATCTCGTTAAGTCGGGCAAGATTACCCGATTTTGGTGTTATCACGATACATGCCGGGAAACTTCCGTTCGAGTGCATTATCTTAAGCGAGAACCAGGTAATAACCGAAAATCATTTGCAAGACGCATCGATTGTTCTAGCCTCTGGAGATTCAGATAACCAACTTCATTTGAGTAGATTATGCAGAGAAAAATGCATAAAATGCGTCTATATTATTGAGTACATACCGGAAACACGGTATCAAATAACGTCTTTAAGTACCTCAAATTTTGTCGTACGACTACGCAGATATTTTTACGTCTGGCAGATGGAAAGAAAGCGAACATCTGCCTTCAAAATCTGCGACGGGCTTCAATCGAACGGTACGCCTGCGCACATGCAGTACAGGTATGTGGATAACAATTTGCTCTATTTTGATAACCGTGTTTTTTGCGATCAAATAATCACGGATGATGAATTGCAACAAAGACTTGATTATTTATATCAAAATAAGCCATTGCGTATAGCATTTACTGGTCGATTGGTTCGAATGAAGGGGGTGGATCATCTTGTTGAACTCGCTCTAAAGTTGAAGAAATTAAATATCGATTTCGAGTTACGAATATACGGCGCTGGCGATATGAATGTCGAGATGGAAGAGTTCATTTCGAAACATCATCTCGAAAATAACGTCTCCATGCTGGGTGCGGTAGATTTTTATAAAGTACTTATTCCTGAACTGAAGCGGTCGGTCGATCTTTTTGTATGCCTGCACAGGCAGAGTGATCCGTCTTGCACTTATTTAGAGACTCTGTCATGTGGAATACCAATTGTTGGCTATAAGAACAGGGCGTTTGCTGGATTATTGGATATATCGGATATCGGATGGGGGGTTAAGTTAAATGATCTTGATGAGGTGTGCAGAGCTATCGTTTATTTAAATAGCAATAGAGCAGAGTTGATTGAAAAATCGAAAAACAGTGCGGCGTTTTCGAGACTTCACGATTTCGAATCAACTTTCGAAAAGCGAGTTAATCACCTCCTCTCGACTGTCGAGAAGGAAAATTACTAACGTTTTGGATAGTATTGTCATGGTCATGAGAAAATACCTAGATGATATGCAAAAGAACTCATCTTCCGATTAACTGTGATGTCCCGGATTTTAGGCGGGAACATAAACCGTTTCTGACTTGGTGTCCGGGGCGTTCATTGATTAGTTCTCTTCGCAAATATCAGCGCCTTAATGGATCGGTAAGCCCATTATCTTCAATTCGCAAGCGGTTTGCTGTTCAGGCGCATCGCATCTGGAGTGCAGTTTCTGGGGATGATATCCCACTCAATTGCAAGATTGGCGGTGGTTTGATATTGCCCCATCCGAACGGCATCGTTATTCATCCCGATGCGATGATTGGTCCCAATTGCCTGATATTCCAGCAGGTGACCATCGGGACACGTGGTTTTGGCGGTGTGCCGGCGATTGGAGGGCATGTAGATATTGGCGCTGCTGCCAAGGTGCTCGGCGCTATCCGAATTGGGAACCATGTGGTGATTGGTGCCAACGCTGTGGTGCTTCAGGATGTGCCGGATAACTGCATGGCGGTTGGTATCCCAGCCATTGTCAAGCCGTTGGGTGAACGTCAGAACCAATGAAAATCGCCTATTTTGTCAATCAATACCCCAAAGTCAGCCATAGTTTCATTCGGCGAGAGATTCTTGCTCTGGAGACACTGGGATTCCCGATCGACCGTTTTGCCTTGCGCGGCTGGGATGGCGACTTGGCAGACCAGCAGGATCTGGCCGAACGTGGGCGCACCGGGTATGTCCTTGGGCAAGGTTTGCTCCCGGTGATTCTTGCTTTCCTGAGGGAGTCGACCTTACATCCGCTGTCGATGTTGCATGGTCTGCGATGGACAGCGCGTCTTGCGCGTTACTCAGACCGCTCATCACTCAGGCATGTCGTGACCCTTGCAGAGGCGGCTTGGTTGAAAGTGCGCTTGGTCTCGCTTGGGGTCTCTCATGTTCACGCGCATTTCGGGACAAACTCTGCAGAAGTGGTGATGTTGTGCCATGCCTTGGGTGGCCCCGGCTATAGCTTCACCGTTCATGGGCCGGAAGAGTTTGATAAACCTGCGGCACTGCATTTGGGGGAGAAGATTGAGCATTCACGCTTTGTCGTTGCCATCAGCTCGTTTGGTAGAAGCCAGCTATATCGCTGGGTCGACCGCGCACATTGGCCGAAAATCAAGGTTGTTCATTGCGGTCTGGAACGTGCTTTTCACGAAGTGGCATCGGTTCCCGTGGCTGCTGAGCGGCGCCTGGTCTGCGTGGGGCGATTGTGTGAGCAGAAGGGGCAGTTGTTGTTAATTGAGGCTGCTCACCTGCTGTCAGAACGCGGCCATCGATTTGAATTGGTTCTTGCTGGTGACGGTGAAATGCGCCCGGCAATCGAAGCGGCGATTGCCCTGTACGGATTGGGTGACAGGGTGCGTATCACCGGCTGGATCAGCAGTGATCAGGTGCGGGCGGAATTGTTGGCTGCGCGCGCGATGGTGTTGCCAAGTTTTGCCGAGGGGCTTCCTGTGGTGATCATGGAAGCGATGGCCTTGCGCCGTCCGGTGCTGACAACCTATGTGGCAGGGATTCCGGAACTGGTGCAGGATGGCCGCAATGGCTGGCTGTTTCCGGCGGGTTCGGTGGAGGAACTGGCGGATGCGATGGCAAATTGTTTGTCAATGGATCTGGATCAGCTTCAGGGAATGGGAGATGCGGCACGGGAGCGTGTTTTGCAGCGCCACGATATTGATACCGAGGTGGCAATGCTTGCCCGGCATTTTAGGGATGCGTGTTGATGGACTGGCCAGAGGTTGTTCTTGGTGGTGGGCTGTTCTTGTTGGCGGTGCCGGTTGGTGTGCTCATGCTGCAGGTACTGGCGGCCTTGCGTGCCACGAAGGTTGGCGACTTGGAGCCTGCCCAGCAACCACCGTATCTGGCAGTGTTGGTCCCGGCGCATAACGAGGCAGCCGTTATTGAAGAAACCCTCATTGGGCTGAAGGCAGAAATTCGGCTCGGAGATCGCATCCTGGTCGTAGCGGATAACTGCACCGACGAGACGGCTGCAATTGCCCGTTCGCACGGGGTTGAAGTGATCGAGCGCACGAATCTTGTCGATCGCGGCAAGGGGTTTGCGCTGGATTTCGGCTTGCGCCATCTACAGGCGGCACCGCCGGAGGTTCTGGTAATCGTGGATGCAGATTGCCGGGTAGCGCCCGGAGCATTGCGTCGTTTGGGTACTCATGCATGGCAAAAATCTTGTCCGGTGCAGGGCTTGTACTTGATGTGTTCACCACATCAGGCGAGTCTGAAACTTCGCTTGGCTGAATTTGCCTGGCGTGTGAAGAATCAAGTACGCCCGTTGGGCTGGCATGTTCTCGGGCTACCTTGCGAGTTGATGGGTACGGGAATGGCCTTTCCTTGGGAGTTGACTGCAAGAATGGAGTTGGCGAATGGCAATATCGTCGAGGACATGAAGCTCGGCATTGATCTGGCGCTGCAGGGTGTCGCTCCGGTATTTTGCCCCGATGCGGTAGTCACCAGCGAATTTCCGATTGCGAGCGCGGCAGTGCAAAGCCAGCGCAAGCGCTGGGAGCATGGGCACTTGAGCATGATCGTTAGTGAGGCGCCGCGGCTGTTCGGATATGCATTGCGCAAGCGTGACCTTCGGGCCCTGGCGATGGCGCTGGATCTGATCGTGCCGCCCCTCGCGTTATTGGCGGCGTTGTTGGCCGGCATGTTGATGCTCGGGCTGATTTGGAATGTGATTGGTGGCACGGTCTGGATTGCCGGCATGGCCGCAGGCTTGTGTGGACTCTTCGCGGTCGCCGTGTTCCTGGCCTGGTGGGGCTGGGGGCGCTCGGTGGTAAGATTCTGGGAGTTCCTGTCAGTTCCCATTTACATTCTGGCCAAGATTCCGCTTTATCTGGGTTTCTTGACTCATCGCCAAAAAGACTGGGTGCGGACGGATCGCAAATGAACGGTTTGATTCCGTATTCCGGCGAGCTCAGGGTGAGGTTTGCGTGGTGGGCTTGCCCTTGCTGGAGGCTGCAGTCAACCAGCGTCCTGATATGGCTCTCTTGCGCTATCATGCGGGAATGAACCAGTTGGCTCTCGGCAACAAGGATGCGGCACGCAAGGAGCTGCAGAAGTTACTGGAACTCGCACAGAATCAGCCTTTCTCCCGGAAAGAAGAGGCGACGAAGGCATTGCAAGGTCTATGAGTCATGTATGAAGCATTCTATGGTCTGAAAGAGAAACCGTTCACAATTCAGCCCGACCCGGATTTCCTGTATTTCGGCAAGCACCATTCGATGGCGTACATGATGCTCGAGTACGGCATTCGCAATCGTGCCGGATTCTCCGTAATCAGCGGTGAAATCGGCTGCGGCAAGACGACGCTGATCCACCACATGCTCAATTCCCTCGGGCAGGAGATGACGGTGGGTCTGGTCTACAACACGCATCGGGATATTGCCGACCTGCTGGAATGGATCATGCTGTCATTCGGGCTGCCTTACGACAACATGTCGCAGGTGGCTCGCTATGACGGGTTTCAACGCTTCCTGATCGGCGAGTATGCGCAGGGCAAGCGCGTCGTACTGATCGTCGATGAGGCGCAGAACCTCAGCCCAGGGGCGCTCGAGTCCTTGCGCATGCTCTCCAACATCAATGCGGGCAAGGACCAGTTGCTTCAGATCATTCTGGTCGGGCAGCCACAATTGAAGGAGTTGTTGCGGCGCCCGGAACTGCAACAGTTCGCGCAGCGTATCGCCGTCGATTTCTTTATTCCCGCGCTGAAGCCAGTCGAAGTTGGCCTTTATGTCGACTGCAGACTGAAAGTTGCTGGTCGCGAAAAGCCGCTTTTTACCGAGGCAGCCAAGCAACGGATTGCCGAGGTGTCGGGTGGCATACCGCGCAGCATCAACATCCTTTGTGAAATGGCGTTGATTTATGGATTTGCCGGCGAAATCGAGGTCATCGATGTAGACCTCGTGGAGGATGTGATCAAGGATCGCAGTACATACGGCTTGTTTGGAAACGTCAGTTGAACTAGGTCTAGCCGGACGCTGCCTTCTGGACCGCGGCGTAGGTAGCGGGGGTGCCGTTAGTTTGGACAGAATATCGATGTGGACGAACGGCATCGCCTATTCTTTTTGCCTCGTGGGTTTTGGCCTTGCGAGAGCTGCTGCCACCAGCCATACAAACTGGAGGTTGGTCACAAGATAGCGCACGAAAAGCCGACGTGGTTCCTGAATCAATCGAAAGAACCACTCCATGCCAATTCGCTGAACCCATGAGGGCGCACGCGCACGGAGTCCGGCCAAAACGTCAAAACTTCCGCCAACGCCGATCGCCATGCCTACGCCCAATCGATCCCATTGTTCGTCGATGAAGACTTCCTGTCGCGGCACACCCATCGCCACGAACAGGATATCGGTACCTGCGGCACGAATGACGTCGGCACGTTGCGCAGCTTGGTCTTTGGTGAAATAGCCGTCGGCGAATTCAACGCTCAACGCCGGATTGCATTCACGCAGGCGGCGGGCCAGCGTTTCGACTATCTCGGCAGTCGCACCCAGGAGATAGATTCTCTTGCCGAGGCGCGCAGCACGTTCGCAAATGGCTTCCACCAGGTCGACTCCCGTGACGCGTTCCGGCAACGTTTGACCAAACCAGGGGGCGCACCAGACGATCGGCTGTCCATCGGCGACCACCAGCGCCGCCCGATCAACGAAACTCTGCAGACGCGGGTCGGAGCGCATCGTCATCAATATGGCCACATTGACGGTGCAAAGCCAGCCGTGCGGCCCGGCGTCGACGTGATGGAAGACGGCATCGACCGTTTGTGACAGGGTCAACGGATCATAGTCGGCGTTTAGAAAGCGGACTTTCGCCATCAAGGCCACCGGTTTCTCAGGACCATCGCATCCACAAAGAACTTTGCCGGCCAATTGGGGAAGCTGAACGGCGCGTACCTCCCCCAAATGGGCTGCGAACCCTTTATGGCGCCGCGAATGTCGAGATCCGCCGAATCGACGTCCTGACAGCTCATCACATAGTCCAGGGCTCGAATAACTGCCTGCCGATACTTCTCGTTTCCGGTACGGTCAAAAAGCTTTGCCCAGACAATCGAGAACTGGCAATTCCCAGTGAGACAGCAATAGCCGGCTGCCGGGGAGCCGTCAATGGCAATCTGGCCAGGCAGAAAGCCATCGGGGCGGAGTCGCTCGATAGCAGCATCGGCGCAACGCTGTGCCGCATTAATGTAACGGACATCGTCGAGCAGCAGGCCCGATTCGAATAGACCACGGGTTGCGTAGGCGATTGTATGGGTGAATGGCGGCACGCCGCGTTGAAAGGCGCACTCGTCAAAAACCCCGCTGGGCTGCTGCGCCGAGACGGCCCAATCGAGGTTCGCCCGAGCGACGCGCTCACGTTCTGCTCCGTATTGGACTTGATTCATGCGCAGTACGGCCCAGGCTGTTCGAGTGTTGTAGACGTGTGGGGTATTCAGGTGTTCATTGCGGGTCCAGCGGTCCGCATCGTCGGCAATGTCAACCAGCCACTTCGCGGCGCGCAGGGCACCGATCTTGAAATCCGCTTCGCCGGTCTCCTCGAAGGCTCTCACCAGGCCGAAAAGATCCTGCCCGGTATCGAAAACGATTCCGGCATCGCCGTAACGAGGATTGGCGAAGGAACCGTCCTTGTTTTGCACGCTCAAGAGCCAGCGGCAGATGCGCAAGGCCCGCTCCCTGTAGTCAGGATTGGCGCGTTCGCGAGCGAGTTGGAAAAATGTGGTTGCGATGTATCCGGATGTCTCTCGATAGGAGGGACGCCAACCGCCGCGTATCGTATAACCGTAGCTGACACCGTCATCGGGCGCTTGGTCGTGGGCTCGCTTCAGCCATTCTTCCGCAGCGCGCAAATGGGCCGCCACGTCACGCTTTGGCGGGCGGATGCCACCCAAGTCCTTCATCGCGAGTTTGGTGAATGTGAGAAATGTCCCGAATGGGTGCTGCCGATTCATGGTGCCTCCGCGCCTTGGAAGTTGTTCAGGAGGTAACCGCGAATGACGTCCCGGATCCTATCTGCCGCATGTCCGTCTCCGTATGGTGACCCACCCCGCGCCATTTTGGCGTAGTGCTCTGGATCCCGGAGCAGTCGCGACGACGACGCAAAAATCGCGGCACGACCTGAACCTACGAGTTCGGCAACCCCGATTTCCACCGCTTCAGGCCGTTCCGTGACCGAGCGCAGCACCAGCACCGGCTTGCCCAGGGCAGGTGCTTCTTCCTGGATGCCGCCCGAGTCGGTCAGGATAAGCCTTGCCTGCTGCATGGCGGCAACAAGGTCCGGGTAATCGAGAGGCTCGGAAAGAACGATCCGGGGATGCCCTGCCAACAAGCGCTCCACCGTGCCGCGCACATTGGGATTGGGGTGCACCGGGAACAACACCCTGATGCCCGGAAACTCCCGGCAGAGATCAAGGACCGCCTCGCAAATCTCGACCAGCGGGGCGCCAAAATTCTCGCGACGATGCGCGGTCAACAAGATGTCATGGTCAAATTTATTTGATGTCTGCGACTCAAGCCTTGTGGTCGTGTACTGCAGCGCATCGATCACCGTGTTGCCCGTGAGATGGACGGTCGCCAACGGAACATGCTCGGCAAGAACGTTGCCGCGAGCCCGCGTCGTTGGACAGAAATGGAGCTGCGCCAACCGTCCGACGGCGACGCGATTGAACTCCTCGGGAAATGGGTTGCGAACGTCGAACGTTCTCAGGCCAGCCTCGACGTGACCAAAGGGAATGTTCAGGTAGAAGCAGCTCAGCGCGGCGCACATCACGGTGGTGGTATCGCCCTGTGCCAAGACCAGATCCGGCGGGGAAGACTTGAAGCGCTCCTCGAAACCGCGCATCAGCCGTGCGGTCAATTCCGCCAGTGATTGATTTGCGGACATCACTTGCAAGTCGGCGTCGACGGTTAGCTCGAACCAATCGATCAGCGGCAGCAGCAATTCTCGGTGCTGGCCCGAACTCAACACTTTCACAGAGAACTCGGGCATCTCCCGCAACGCCCGAATGACCGGCGCCATCTTGATGACCTCTGGACGGGTACCGACAATGCACAGAATTTCCTTTGCCACAGGGACGCTCCTTCACGGCCGCGCATTCGCTTAATCAGCGAATTTCGCCAAACCGGCTAGAATTAAAAACTGGTCGCATTGTATCCAGTCAGACCTCAAGTGCAAGGACATGGCATGGCGTCGATCGCCGATTTTGCGCCATGCGTCGTGATTTGCAGAAGGTGAGCGACCCGCAGGCGCTCTTCAGCTCGGTGCTGATGGCCTGAACAGGCTATTTCACAGCGTATCCCTCGCGAAGTATGCTGTCGCTTCCTTAGGATTTCTTTCGCCCGGTTGAGGCGGATGATCTCCGCTCAGACCCGGGAGAACTCCATATGCGAATCCCGATGAACCGCTTGCTTTTCCGTTACCCACACATTCTCCAGTCGGCCCTGGTTGCCGCGCTGCTCTGGGGCGGCATGGGGGCTTGCGCCCATGCGGGACAGTCAGGCCTGTCGTTGGAAAAGGCTGTTTCCTTGCGCAACGAAGCACGGCGCTACGAACACGGCGAAGGAGTGAAGCGGGAGCCCGCGAGGGCGGTCCAGTATTATTGCGAGTCCGCGCGCCTCGGCGATGCCGAAGCGCAGTACCGGCTTGGCTGGATGCATGCCAATGGCCGCGGCATCCCCCGTGATGATGCGACGGCCGCCTATTTCTTCAAGATGGCGGCAAGGAAGGGGCATGCTCAAGCCCAACGCATGCTGAACCAGGTAGGCGAGCCGGTCAAAAAAACGCCGGAATGCCTGTTCGATAGCGACGGTCGCGACATCGTCGCACAGGGGGCACCGGGCCGGCGCAAGATCGCGGAACTGGTACTTAAACTCGCACCGGAATACGGCGTCTATCCCCGGCTCGCGATGGCTGTCATTCACGCCGAATCCAATTTCAACCCGGGCGCCGTTTCACCGAAAAATGCGCAGGGCCTGATGCAACTGATCCCGGAAACCGCTGAGCGGTTCAACGTCAAGAAGCCATTCGATCCCGAACAGAACATCCGCGGCGGACTCGCCTACCTGCGCTGGCTGCTGGCCTATTTCAAGGGTGATGTCACCCTGGTTGCCGCCGCCTACAATGCCGGCGAGGGCTCGGTTAACCGCCATGCCGGCATTCCCCCGTACGCCGAGACGCAGGGCTATGTGAAGCGCATCCGCGAAATGTTCAAACGGGACGAGCACCCGTACGATCCAGCAATAACTGGCCCGTCGCCCGAACTGCAAAGAATCGCCTCGCGCAGGCTGATGTGATGCCGGCCGGCGTTCAGGGAGGATGTTGCCGACTGGCCAGCTATTCCTGGTAACGACAACCGGGTCGCGGCATGCGGGGTCGCGGAACTTGCCGAATTGATTCCTGGTATTGCCGCTCAGCCCCAGAAGGCTCCGCTCGCGTCGGCGATCGGCACCGGCAGGGCCATCGCCCCGCTCCCTTTTCATGCCGTCATGCTAGCGCAGCCAAGCGTTGCCTGAACAGTCGGGCCGATGAATATCCCGCCGCACGACGAATTTGATCGCCGGGGCGATAATCGCTGACAATCACGCTTTCCTTCCCCGCTGCACAAGGCCAACATCTTGAACGCAAAAGTGCCGACCGTCGGCTTTGTCTCGCTCGGCTGCCCGAAAGCCACCGTCGATTCCGAACACATCCTGACCAAGCTGCGCGCCGAGGGCTACATGGTGTCGCCGACCTATGACGACGCCGACCTGGTTATCGTCAATACTTGCGGCTTCATCGACGCTGCGGTGGAAGAGTCGCTCGACGCGATCGGCGAAGCGCTTAACGAGAACGGCCGGGTCATCGTCACCGGCTGCCTCGGTGCCAAGGGTGACATCGTCAGGAACACGCACCCGTCCGTGCTGGCCGTGACCGGTCCGCACGCGGCGGATGAAGTGATGGGCATCGTCCACCAGCACCTGCCGCAGCCGCACGACCCGTTCACCTCGCTGATCCCCGAGCAGGGCGTGCGCCTGACGCCGGACCACTTCGCCTACCTGAAAATTTCCGAAGGCTGCAACCACAGTTGCACCTTCTGCATCATCCCTTCGCTGCGCGGGCCGCTGGTGTCGCGTCCGGTCGGCGACGTGCTGGCCGAAGCCGAAAGCCTGGCGCGCGCCGGGGTCAAGGAAATCCTGGTCATCTCGCAGGACACCAGTGCCTATGGCGTCGACCTCAAGTACCGCACCGGCTTCTGGGGCGGAAAGCCGGTCAAGACGCGGCTCAAGGAATTGTGCGAGGCGCTGGCGCAGTTCGGCATCTGGGTGCGTCTGCACTACGTCTATCCGTATCCGTCGGTCGACGACATCATTCCGCTGATGGCCGAGGGCAAGATCCTGCCCTACCTCGACGTACCTTTCCAGCACGCCAGCCCGACGATCCTCAAGGCGATGAAGCGCCCGGCCTCGGCCGAGAACACCCTGGAACGCATCCGCAAGTGGCGCGAGATCTGCCCGGAAATCACCATCCGCTCGACTTTCATCACCGGCTTTCCCGGCGAGACCGACGAGGATTTCGACCAGTTGATCCAGTTCCTCGAGGACGCGCAGCTCGACCGTGTCGGTGCCTTCGCCTATTCGCCGGTCGAGGGGGCGACGGCCAACGAACTGCCCGGCCTGCCGCCCGAGAATGTGCGCGAGGACCGCCGGCGCTGGCTGATGCAGGTGCAGGAGGACATCAGCGCCGACAAGCTGGCTGCGAAAATCGACAGCGTCATCGAGGTGATGGTGGACGAGGTGGACGAGGAGGGCACGATCGCCCGCTCGAAGGCCGATGCGCCGGAAATCGACGGGCTGGTCTATCTGGACGGCTTCTTTGACGCCGAGCCGGGCGATTTCCTCAGGGTGCGTGTGATCGATGCCGACCACCACGACCTCTACGCCGAGCCCGTCGGCCAGGGCTGAGGCGGTGACCCACCCGCGCCTCGCCATCGCCCTCGGTTCGGGCTCGGCGCGCGGCTGGGCACACATCGGCGTGCTGCGCGCGCTGGGCGAGGCGGGCATCGTCCCGGACATCGTGTGCGGGACGTCGATGGGCGCCTTCGTCGGTGCCGCCTTCGCCTCGGGCGAACTGGACGCGCTCGAAGGCTGGGCCCGCGGGCTGACCCGGCGCGACGTGCTGGGCTTCTTCGACGTCAGCCTCGGGGTCGGCGGCCTGATCAAGGGCGAGAAGCTGCTCGGCTTTACCTCGCGCCTCTTCCTCGACGAGACCTTCGACCAGCTCGAGCGCCCGTTCGCGTGTGTCGCCACCGACCTGGCCAGTGGCCGCGAGGTCTGGCTCAGGGAAGGTCGTGTGCGCGACGCCGTGCATGCGTCGGCGGCGCTGCCCGGCCTGATGGCCCCGCTGCGCGTCGACGGGCGGTTCCTGGTCGACGGTGGCCTCGTCAATCCGGTGCCGGTTTCGCTGTGCCGGGTGCTGGGGGCGGATATCGTGATCGCCGTCGATCTGGGGATGGACACGGTCGGCCTGCGTCAGCGCGGCGGCGATGACGCGGTCAAGGCGCCGGCCTGGCGCCAGGCCGTGGGGCGCTGGCTGGGGCGCGAAGGGGACGGCGATGCCGCGCCACCGTCGCTGGCCGACGTGGTGACCAACAGCATCGCCATCATGCAGTCCCGCATCGCCCGCTCGCGGCTGGCGGGGGAACCGGCCGACGTGTTGATCGCGCCGCGCTTCGCGAAGGTCGGGCTGCTCGATTTCCACCGTGCCGATGAGGCGATTTTGGCCGGGCGCAAGGCGGTTGAGTACATGCTGCCGCTGCTGCGCTCGCTGCTGGAGGAGGCACATGAGCGGCGATGACTTGCTCCTTTCCGCGCTGGCCGGCATCGTCGGCCCCGCCCACGTGCTGACCGGTGCCGCCGACCTCGCGCCCTATCTCACCGACTGGCGCGGACGTTATCGCGGCGTTGCACAGTGCGTGGTGCAGCCCGCCAGCACGGCCGAGGTCGCGGCCGTGGTGGCGGCCTGTGCCGGGGCGGGCGCGGCGGTCGTGCCGCAGGGTGGCAACACCAGCCTGTGCGGCGGGGCGACGCCGGACGGCGAGGGCGGCGCGGTGATCGTCAGTCTGACGCGGCTGAACCGCATCGTCGCGGTCGACACCAAAAACGACACGATTTCGGTCGAGGCCGGCTGCCTGCTGGCGGCGGTGCAGGAAGCGGCGCGCGCTGCCGGGCGCTTGTTCCCGTTGTCACTGGCGGCGGAGGGAAGCTGCCAGATCGGCGGCAACCTGTCGACCAATGCCGGCGGCGTCCAGGTGCTGCGCTACGGCAACGCCCGCGAGCTGACGCTGGGCCTCGAAGTGGTGCTGCCCGACGGGCGCATCTGGGACGGCAGGCGCGGGCTGCGCAAGGACAACACCGGCTACGACCTCAAGCACCTGTTCATTGGCGCCGAGGGCACGCTCGGCATCATCACCGGCGCGGTGCTGAAGCTCTTCCCGCTGCCCGCGACGCAGGTCACCTGCTGGCTGAACGTCGCTTCGCCGGCGGCCGCCGTCGACCTGCTCGATGCCGCGAAAACCGCTTTCGCCGCGCAACTGACCGCCTTCGAACTGGTTTCCGAGCCGGCCCTGGCGCTGGTCGCGAAGCACATCCCGGGGGCCGCCCGGCCGACCGCGGCGGCGCCATGGTACGTGCTGGCGGAGTTTTCCGATGCGCCCGTCGACGCGGTCGAGCGCTGGGCGGGCGCGGCGCTGGCCGACGGCCTCGCCGGCGATGCGGTGCTGGCGCAGTCGGAAGCGCAGGCGCGCCGGCTGTGGGCGCTGCGCGAGAACATTTCGGAAGCGCAGAAGATCGAGGGCGTCAGCATCAAGCACGACGTCTCGGTGCCGCTATCGCGTATCCCCGACTTCCTAGCGCGCGCCGACGCGGAACTTGCCGCGGCCTTTCCCGGCATCCGGGTGGTCGCCTTCGGCCATGTCGGCGACGGCAACCTGCACTACAACCTGTCGAAACCGGACGCGCAGCAGAACGCCGACTTCATCGCCGCGCAGCCGGCGGTCAATCGCATCGTGCATGACGCGGTCGACGCGCTGGGCGGGTCGATTTCCGCCGAGCATGGCATCGGCCAGCTCAAGCGCGACGAGTTGCTGCGCTACAAGAGCCCGGTCGAGATCGCGCTGATGCGCACCATCAAGCAGGCGCTCGACCCGCGCGGGCTGATGAATCCGGGCAAGGTCGTCTAGGCGGGTGGCTGCCGCGGCTCGTCGTCGGGGCAG
>Ga0209391_10000440_pt1 | contig 19446 bp, 16 predicted proteins | sample PPLLak3March2015_FD_187246 | JGI IMG/M metagenome (GOLD analysis project Ga0209391, IMG submission 187246) | Freshwater sediment microbial communities from Prairie Pothole Lake near Jamestown, North Dakota, USA - PPLs Lake P7 Core (1) Depth... | ecosystem: Environmental > Aquatic > Freshwater >...
AGGTATTTGGAAGACCATAAATTATTGTAATGAAGTCGGCTATCGCGTCCCGCTGAAAGCGGGAAGGCCGCAGGTTCTCACGCTTGTAGCGTGACTGCCACCCCGGCCATAGACTTATCAAACGAAAATATAAATACCGCCAAGCTTTGTTCTGTTGGTCTATTTATTTTACGCGGGCTTCTCTCGCGGACAGTTTATTGGGAAGTTGCGGACCTGATTTTCTGATTGTAATCCTTTACGATACCCATGGTAGTATCTGTATCAAAAACCGAATTCAAGCCCTGTTCTTCCTGACCGGGATCTCCCATATAGTCATCACCAGGTTTCCAGAATGGGCGGGTTTTATCCGGTCTGGCCAGTCCGCCATAAGCCCAAAAATTAGCACCCGCGATGATTCCATTTTTCTTTGCGCTGCTCAGGACCTTTTCAAAAATATTGGCGTAATAACGGTCCCTGTTTGTTGTAGGGGCATCCAAACTGAATTTATGCTGATCACGCGGCAAACCAAATTCTTCAATGACAAGGGGTTTGTTTAATTGCCGGGCTAGAAGGGCATGGTTTGCTATATACCCATCAGTTTTCATGATGGCGCTTTCAAGGGTTTGAGCAATGGAATCAGCTTTGATCCAGCTCCAGTTTTTAGGCCAGATGTGTATGGTCAGATAATCGATCTCAGAACCTGCATGAATTCGCGTAAAAAGTTCCATATCATTTTCACTTCCCATTTCTCCCTCTGACCCGGTAGTAACGAGATGGTTTTTGTCAAGGGATTTGATAAGAGAGGAAGTCTCCCTGATCCACGATTCAAAAATTGTTTTATTCTTTTTAGAAAAAACCCTTGGTTCATTGGCAATTTCCCAGGCCATGATCGCGGGATCATCCGTGTAGGCTTTTTTTGTATACCGATTGGTTCTGCCTAAAATAAAACGAATATGATCCTGAAATTGTTTTTTACAGGGATCACAGGTATAGAATTGTGTAGTATAGGCCTGGTATTTAACCCATCCGTTTTCTTCGCCCAGGACAGGAGGATTTGGGTATCCGTTCCAATTCAAATACTGAACAAGTCCGCCCGACCAGTCCCAGCTGTTGTTTAAAAAAAGTATGGCCTTCATTTTGCGCTTTCCCATTTCCGTCAGGAGAAAATCCAGTCCGGTCAGTAAAGTGTCGTTGTAAATACCAGGTTTGGTTTGCAGTACAGGTGTAGTTCTGAATTCTATATTATCAGGACCTTCGGCACCCACCAGAACCCTGAGGTTGTCAATGCCGTGCTGTTTCATCAGATCCAGTTCTTTTAGCAGGCGTTCGCGGTTACCTCCGCGGCCTTCCGAGCCGAGTATGGCACCAAACCAAAAATTAGTACCTATATAATAATAGGGTTTTCCCTCAACTTTAAACTGGCCTTTCTCAACTGTAACAAAGGCGCTTTTATCCTGTTGTGCCTGAACACTGATGTGCAGCAGACACAGGATAAGAAATGGCATAAAAAAAATTCTCTTCATATGTAACTAAATCCGGGATTTTCGATATCCTGATAATTTTTATTAAAAAATAAAAGTTTGCCGCTGCAAACACAAGGGTAATAATTCTTAAAATTCTAATTAAACCCCAATAAAGATCGACCGGTTTTCCTGATTCTGTATCCAAGCGTTAAATTTAACGAGCAAGTACAAATTCAGGTAAGGATCTGCTCTATCTGTTTTAACTCATCCCGGTTAAAGTCTGTCTTTTTTAATGTCTGCAGACTGTCTTCAAGTTGATTAACGCTGCTTGCTCCTACAAGTACCGATGTGACCCGATTATCCCTGAGCAGCCAGGCTATGGCCATTTGCGCGAGTGACTGTCCGCGCTTTTCTGCCAGAGTATTGAGTGCTGTTATTTTCGTTAGTATTTCCGGTGTGATCTGCGTTGATTTAAGCGCCCCATGGGCCTTTGCAGCCCTGGAATTATCGGGAATTCCGCCCAGGTATTTATTGCTGAGCAAGCCCTGAGCCAGCGGTGAAAATGCGATACAGCCCATACCTGTAGTTTCGAGTACCTCAAGCAAGCCTTTTTCAACCCAGCGTTCTAACATGGAATATTTGGGTTGGTGTATGATGCAGGGGGTACCGAGTTCCTTCAGGATCATTGAAGCACGGGCAGTCAGTTCGGCAGGGTAGTTGGAGATACCGGCATATAATGCTTTTCCGCTGCGAACTGCCTGATCCAGTGCACCCATGGTTTCTTCGAGCGGTGTATCCGTATCCGGGCGGTGTGAATAGAAAATATCCACATATTCCAGTTGCATACGCCTCAGACTTTGATCGAGACTGGAAAGCAGGTATTTTCTGGAACCCCATTCGCCATAGGGTCCGGGCCACATGTCATAACCTGCCTTTGTTGAGATGATCAGCTCGTCGCGATAATTCTGAAAATCACTTTTTAGTATCAGACCGAAGTTTTTTTCGGCCGAGCCGGGCGGAGGTCCGTAGTTGTTGGCCAGATCGAAATGGGTGATCCCAAAGTCAAAAGCCTTCCAGATGATCTTCTGAAAGTTGCTAAAAACATCAACATCGCCAAAATTGTGCCACAGGCCCAGGGATAGTACCGGCAATTTTAATCCGCTTTTTCCACAGCGGCGGTATTCCATCTCTGCGTAACGCTTGTTGTCTGGTTGGTACATATTGAAATTTTTGTTTGATTAAATTGATATCGTTTGGTTTTATCTTAAAAAAAAACACCTGTTTAGCAAAAAAAAGTATTTATTGCTATTAAGAACTATACCATTTTAGCGGCAACTTTTTCCCAGTTTATTATTTTCAAAATATTTTGAAGATATTCTGTGCGCCTGTTCTGATATTTCAGGTAGTAGGCATGTTCCCATACATCTATTCCCAAAACCGGATTACCCTGCCGCTCAGCTACTTTCATCAGCGGATTGTCCTGGTTAGGTGTAGAAGAAACAAAAAGTTTTCCATTCTGATCCTGACAGAGCCAGGCCCAGCCTGAACCAAACCGTTTTGCACCGGCTTCAGAAAGTTCTTTTAACAAAGCTTCTGTTGATCCGAAATCCTGAGAAATTTTGGATCTGATATTTTCACTCATCGTACCTCCCGGAGTTAGAATATCCCAATACAAATTGTGATTGTAATATCCGCCGCCATTATTTCGTATGGCAGGACTAAGATTGTCCATTCTCATGATTTCCTCTATGTTCTTGCCTTTTATATTGCCTTCCAGCAGCGCTTTGTTCAGATTATCCGTGTAAGCCTTGTGGTGTTTGCTGTGGTGAATTTCCATGGTAAGCGGATCAATGGTATCGGGAAAAGCATTGTAGCCATAGGGTATTTTTGGCAATTCAAAAACAGGATCCCCCGAAAAAAGGTTTGCAGCAGACGCATTCAATTCAGGCAGGCTTTCAGCCATAGAAATTGAAGGAGTCATCGTTATTCCTGCCGATACAAGCAGCGATTTCTTTATAAATGTACGTTTATTCATTTTGTTGAATTTTTAAGGTATAAATGTACAAAAAAACAGCTCATGCTTTCAGCAATGATTTTGTTGAAGATGGGGGAAGTTGATTTTTTTGTTTTCAAATATTTTGGCTGCTTAAATTATTGTTTAAATAAAATATAAAAAAGTTAAACAAAATAAATTTAATATGTATATTTACAGCATCAAATTGATAAAATATGGTTAAAAGAAAAAATCTATCCAAATCTGATCTCATATCAAAATATATGAATTATACTTTGGAGCACGGAATGCCTGTTTCTGTATATGCCCTAGCCAAAGCACAGGATTTTGATGAGCAGCAATTTTATCAGTATTTCGGAACCTTACAGAAACTGGAATCTGAAATATTTACGGTTTTTTTTGAAAACACCCTCAGCGTATTAGGAAAAAGTGAGGATTACCAAAGTTTTGATGCGCGAAATAAGTTGCTTAGTTTTTATTACACATTTTTTGAGAATCTTGCCGCAAATCGCAGCTTTGTCATGCTGTCGCTCAATGGTGGTAATTTAAACTTAAAGGACTTAAAAAAGTTATCCGGGTTACGCAAAGAATTTTTAAATTTTGTTAGAGGTCTTGAAATAAAGATCACCGATTTCAAGCAGGAAAAAATAGAAAAATTTCAAGAGAAAGCAATTGAAGAAACGGCATGGGCCCAGTTACTTCTCACTTTAAAATTCTGGTTAAGGGATGGTTCCCCTGGCTTTGAAAAGACAGATATTTTAATTGAAAAGGCTGTAGCTGCGAGTTTTGATATAATTGATTCCAATGTTTTTAAAAGCTTATTTGATCTTGGAAAATTCCTTGTAAAAGAAAAATTTGAAGTTAAACAATGAACGCCATAGACAGCATTCCGGTAACAAAAATTCAGCGTGCGACGCAATTGGTTCAAACAGGAGCCAAGATCGGTGTGAATTATATTAAATATTATGGAGATAAAATCGTCAATCCTGATCAGGAAGCGAAAGATCGCCTGGATGCCAGCAATGCTGAAGATATTTATGACGGATTAAAGCGCTTGAAAGGCAGCGCTTTGAAAGTTGCCCAAATGCTGAGTATGGAAAAAAGCATACTTCCCCGGGCTTATGTCGAGAAATTTTCTTTGTCCCAATTCTCGGTACCACCCCTTTCTCCTGCACTGGTCGTGAAAACATTTAAAAAGTATTTTGGAAAGGATCCCAATCAGGTTTTTGATTTTTTTAATCTGGTTTCTGTGAATGCTGCGAGCATTGGTCAGGTGCACAGAGCAGAAAAGTATGGAAAGAAAATGGCCGTAAAAATTCAATATCCGGGAATCGCCGCCAGTATTTCTTCCGATCTAGCACTGGTAAAGCCAATGGCTGTAAAAATGTTCAATATCAAAGGCAAGGACTCTGATAAATACTTCAAAGAAGTAGAAGATAAATTGATTGAAGAAACCGATTACTTTTTAGAATTAAGACAAAGTCAGGAGATCGCTGAGCGCTGTATTAACATTGCCAATCTTAAATTTCCAAGATTTTATGAGGAATTTTCTTCCGAAAGAATTATTTGTATGGACTGGATGGAAGGAGTACATCTTTCCGAGTTTGCGGCTGGTAATCGGGACGTTGCGCTTTCAAATAAGATCGGGCAGGCCTTGTGGGATTTTTATATGTTCCAAATACATATTTTGAGAAAGGTGCATGCAGATCCGCACCCGGGTAACTTTTTGGTTTCCGATGCTGGTGAACTGATCGTACTTGATTTTGGATGTGTTAAAACGATACCTCAGGATTTTTATACCCCGTATTTTGAACTCGCAAAAAGTGACAATATCAACAATCCGGAATTTTTCAGGAACAAATTGTTTGAACTGGAAATTCTGCTTAAAGAAGACAGCAAAGAAGAAATAGAATTTTTTACCATCATGTTTCACGATTTGCTGAGTCTGTTTACCCAGCCATTTCAAAAAAATGAATTTGATTTCTCGGATCCGGTTTTTTTTGGTCAGATCGCTGAACTGGGAGAACGGTATTCTAAAAGTACTGAATTGAGGAAAATGAATGGAAACAGAGGTTCTAAACATTTTATCTATATCAACCGCACCTTTTTCGGACTTTACAACCTGATGTTTGATCTAAAGGCCAGGAATGTCAGCATAAACAATTTTATGAGTTTTTGATGGTATTTTTTAACAAGAAACAAATCGAAGATCTCCATCATTTATATCGGGCCAACCTGATCAACAGTTGTTCTGGTTATAAATCTGCTAATTTGATCGGAACAAGATCAGCTGAGGGAATATCGAATGTTGCCATATTCAGTTCGGTGATGCATTTGGGTTCTGATCCGGCCCTTTTGGGCTTTATCTTGCGCCCGGCAACTGTAATCAGAAATACCTACGACAATATAAAAAAAACAAAGTACTACACCATCAACCACATTCACCAGGAAATATTGGCAGATGCACATCATACGTCTGCGAAATATGATCAGGAAATCTCTGAATTTGATATGACGGATCTGTCTGAAATATTTTTAGAAGATTTCTTTGCTCCTTTTGTAAATAGAGCTCCGGTTAAAATCGGGTTGAAATTTTTGGAGGAGTATGTGATCAATGCGAATCAAACCATTTTGGTGATCGGTGAAATCCATAATATATACATCGATAAGGAGCTTCTGGAAGTTGATGGATTTGTGAATTTGTCTAAAGGTAGAATTGCATCGATCAATGGTCTCGATGGTTATTCTATTCCTGAGCTTAAGGTAAGAATGGAATATCAGCTCCCAAAAATATCAGGAAGCTTAATTCCCTAACTCAGTTTATCTGAGAAAGATCAATAAAAAACAAGTCCATTTTTTATACTTCATTATACTAAATTTTGGTACTCATTATATTTGGACTTATTTTAACAAATTATATTGTTTAATATATTTGGAAATAAGTTAAACAAAGTATATATTTGTATATGTAATTGATAAAGCAATTACAATGGCAATCAATAATTCTAACAATGACCCGACATGAAAACAGAGAATTTAACTTCAGATTATGTGAACAATCAGTATACAGATTCATATTTTGTTGATGAAATAGGTGATGAGCACATAATGACCAGCGTTGACACCCCTTTAAAAGACAATGCTTTCGAGATTACCGATGAGGAAAAAAAAGATCTTATTGCCATGTTATTTGCTGAGATCATGGATGTTATGGGATTGGACCTCACAGATGACTCTTTAAAAGGCACTCCCAAAAGGGTTGCCAAGATGTACATAGACGAAATATTTTCGGGATTGAACCCAAAAAACAAACCGTCAATTGCCCTGTTCGAGAACAAATACAAATACAACCAGATGCTGGTTGAAAAGAACATATCTTTTTACTCAAACTGTGAGCATCACTTTGTGCCCATAATAGGCAAAGCGCATGTTGCTTATATCTCATCCGGTAAAGTAATCGGACTGTCGAAATTGAACAGGATCGTTCAATATTATGCAAAGCGTCCACAAGTCCAGGAACGACTGACAACACAGATCGGTAACGAATTGAAAGATATACTTGAAACCGAAAATGTGGCAGTGATCATTGAAGCAAAGCACCTGTGCGTCTCTTCAAGAGGCATTCAGGATGACACTTCATCAACCGTAACTGCTTTTTACGGAGGTGTTTTTAATACCCCCGAAAAAATAACAGAATTGCAACAATACATCAATCAATAAAACAGTAGCTCATGGATATTTTAGCCAAAGCCCGGGAATTTGAAACCAGAAAGCTTTCATTCAGATCAGCCAGCGACAGAATTCTGGCATCGAGGGAAGCAAAAAATCTGATCTTGTCTTTAAACGAAATATACAAACAAAGTAAAGAAGACCAGATTATGGATCTCATGAAAAGATTAACCGAAACAAAAAGAAAAATAGAAAAGAAATTGTATAAAATGCCAAAGGTCTGAATATGCGAAGGATCTTGGTAGTAGGGGGAAGCAGCGGCATTGGTAAATCCATCCTCATACAAAATTTACCCACCTGTGAGATCATTAATTTTAGCAGGACAGATCCACCCATTCAGCATGTTCATCTCAAGCATTATGCGATTGATATTTTAAAAGATGAACTCCCTGTACTTGAATCACTGGATGTCATTGTTTATTGTCCGGGTAGTATTGTTCTGAAGCCTTTTGGCAGATTGAGCAGACAAGATTTTATGAATGACCTCGATATCAATTTTTTTGGGGCGGTACATGTAATTCAAAAGTATCTTGAAAACCTGAAAAGCGGATCAAGTCCCTCTATTTTGCTGTTCAGCACAGTAGCTGTAAAAATGGGTATGGGTTTTCATGCCAGTATAGCATCAGCCAAAGGAGCCGTCGAGGGACTGGTAAAATCGCTGGCAGCGGAATTTATACCGACCATCCGTGTAAACGCTATTGCACCAACTTTGACCGATACACCCCTGGCACAATCCCTATTGAGAAATGATCAGATGATCGAAAAAATGATAGAAAGACATCCTTTGAAGAAAATCTTGAGTCCGGAAGAAGTCGCAGAACTGGCGACTTTTTTGATCTCTGAGCGCTCGGGTTCCATAACCGGTCAGATTTTTCAGATGGATTGCGGAATTGTGAGCGTAAAATAAATTCCAATGAACTACAAAAATAATTATTGGTTCAAACAGTAGAAATAATCTTACCAAATTTGTAATTTACGCATACTTTATAAAGTCAAATCCATCATGAAAAAAACCATCAAACTAATTTTGCTTTTTTTGATCATAAACTTTGGTGCGCTGGCACTGGGTGGTTTTTTGATGCAAAACGGCCCCCAGACCGATTGGTATAAAAACATCCATATTGCTCCCTGGACGCCGCCGGGATGGGTATTTGGTTTTGCCTGGACCAGCATTATGATCTGTTTCTCTTTTTTTATGTCCTGGTTGTATACTGTTGATAATTCCCGTTTTGTAATCGGTTTATATATTATACAACTGATATTAAACATCAGCTGGGGCTATTTCTTTTTCAATCTGCACTGGCTCGGATTTTCATTTCTGGTCATATTTCTGCTTACGCTGGTTACCATTGCATTTTTAATGTACTCATATCGGAAGCTGGGATGGAAAAGCACGTTTATTTTGCCGTATATCGTCTGGTTGTGCATAGCATGTTCGCTGAATTTATATGCTGCCGTGTATAATTGATCTGTTGCCAATTTGCATTGCATAGGGCCATCATCATTTTGCTTTCAGAATTTCTAAAAAAAAGTTCTTTATTAAATTGTATGACAAAGTTCTTCCTGCTATATTTGCACCTCGCATTCAAAAAGCGATATTCTTTATTCGGGGTGTAGCGTAGTCCGGTCAGCGCGTCGGCATGGGGTGCCGGAGGTCGGAGGTTCGAATCCTCTCACCCCGACAAAAAAGAAACGATTGCATATTTCTTTCTCTTCTATTCTAAAGGTGTTCTTGAAATCGTTCAGGCAAGTAATGAAGTATTCATGCAGCTGGGGAGCCTTGCTTTCTTTCCAATAGAGGCCATAAGGTGGTCAAGTTAAACACATAACAGGCCATCTGTTAATCTGAAATTAAATATGAAATCAGCGCATTTTATCTTCATTTTGATTCCTTTATTTTGGCTAATCCGTTATTGGCTAACCACTTGATGCAATCACCAAAAGTCTCAAAAAAATGATCTTCAGGTATAAGGCCCGGCACAATATCAATGGATTGCATTAAATAAAAAGGTTGCCTCTGAACGCCAACCATCAGCGGATGGATATTTCTTTTTTCAAGATCGAGCAGTACTTCTTCGAGGGCATATAAGCCCGATTGATCTGCGTAAGGAACGCGCCCCATTCGAAAAATCACATGACTTGCTTCATTCGGTACCTGAGCTGCCAGTTCCTGAAAATGACTGGTTGACCCGAAAAATAAGGGGCCATTGATATGTTTGATAAAAACTTTCTCTTTCAGTATTTCAGGAAATGCTTTTTCATCATCCCAAAGTTCCTGTTCTTTTAATTTAGTGACTTTTGAATCGGCTTTGGTAAGGTCGCCTATTTTTTTCATGAAGATAATCGATGCCAGGATCAGGCCGATTCCCACGGCATAGACCAGATTCCAGAAGGTTGACAGAAGCATGACGATGATCATGACCGCAACCTCAGACTTTTGCATATTGGGTATGGCTTTCAATCCTTTATAATCCATCACACCGATCCCAACCGTTATAAGAATACCTGCCAGAACCGCCGCCGGTATTCTGGAAGCAACCGGTCCGAGAGCTACAAGGATGATAAGTAGCAGAAGTGCTGCAACCATTCCGGATAATTTGGTTTTGGCTCCGGCCTGAATATTGACAACCGTTCTGATCGTTGCACCCGCACCGGGCAGCCCTCCAAACAGGGCAGCAATACCATTTCCAATTCCCTGGCCGACCAGTTCCTTATTCGGATTGTGCCTGGTTTTGGTCAGGTTATCTGCGACCACTGATGTTAACAGGGAGTCGATAGCGCCTAAAAAGGCAAGGGTTATGGCAGAAAAAAGATAGGTAGAGACTATATTGAATTCGAAATTCGTAAAGATGTCGAATCTTGGAATCGGGAGTCCGCTGGGTATTTTTTCAATGGGTATATAGTTAAGGCCTAGGGCAATGGCTGTTCCTGATACCAGTAACAGGGCGATAAGCGTACTGGGTATGGCGGTAGTAATTTTTTTAAAACCGTAAATAATGATCACGGTTGAAAGCGCCAGTATCAACTCCAGAAAATTGATATTTCTTAAAGCATTGGGCAAGGATTTTAAAGCTCCTATCACCCCGCTTGCACTGGCTTTTGCCAGGGAAGCAGACTCTTTATCGATGGCATCTGGTGTGATCTGTTCTGCCCTGGTGATCGTTTCTCTGAAGTCTTCTAAAACAAGTATTCCCTCTTCGGTCTCATCATCGAGTATTTTTTCAAGAATATTTTGTTCGGCAAGGGGTTTCATACTGTCTATCAAAGACTGATCATTTTCCGGATAATAACCCAAAACAGGTAAAGTCTGGGTAATTAAAATAATCAAACCTATGGCCGTCATAAAACCGGAAACAACCGGATAGGGTATATATTTTATGTATTGTCCGCCTCCTGATAATCCCATGAGAATTTGCAGTATACCGGCCAGCAGGAAGACGGTCAATATTGCCGGTAAGGCCCTGGTCATATCTCCTTCATTTGCCTGAACGATGCCTGCTATTACCAGCATACTGATTGCCGTAATCGGAGCAGTCGGTCCCGAAATTTGTGTTGGAGTTCCCCCTAAAAATGCAGCAAAGAAACCGAGAAAGATTGCGCCGTACAATCCGGCACTCGGACCTAAACCTGACGAAACACCGAAGGCTAGGGCCAGGGGCAAAGCGACAATTCCTGCTGTGAGCCCTCCGAAAAGATCTCCTTTAATATTGCTGAACATATTTTTCATGGAAAAAGCATTTATAAGATAGCTAAAATAGAAAAAACAAATTAAATAATTAAGGAATGTGCATTGATATCATTTCAATAATAGCTGGGTTTTGTTTATTCATGCTATCAATGACCCCTACAAGATGATCAGGGCAGGGCAAAAGCGATATAACTGCTTCCGGATTTGGTTCCCATCTTACCACCTCCGCAGGCTATAACAACATATTGCCGTCCTCCGGCTTCATAGGTTGAAGGGGTAGCATATGCACCGGCCGGGAGCTTATATTTCCATAACTCCTGTCCGGTTTTTCTGTCGAATGCCCTGAAATGCTCATCTTTGGAAGCACCGATAAAGAGCAGATTTCCCGCTGTTGCTATGGGTCCCCCGTAATTTTCTGTTCCGGTCTTTGGGATTCCTCTGGCTGTCAGTTCTGCAAATTCTCCAAGAGGTACCTGCCACAAGATTTTACCCTCATTCAAATCTATTGCCGTAAGTGTTCCCCATGGTGGTTTCATAGCGGGATATCCGAAAGGATCCAGAAATCGGTTGTAACCCGTATGAACATAAGGCACAATTCCGGCGTTTTCATCCGGATTGACGGTATGCGTATCAGTGCTTTCCGGCTGTCCCAACACGTAACTGATCACGGCTTCCATGCGGTCCTCACCAAGATGTTTCCAGGAGGGCATAAAATTTTTTCCTTTTTCCACAATTTCTCTTATTTGCCTGAGGGTGTATTTTTTACCTAAACCTTTAAGCGAGGGATACATTCCTGTTTTATCGCCCTGCATTTCCGGTCCATGACACATGGAGCAGCTTGTGATATAGGTAGTCTGACCAGAGGTCATCGGATTTTTGCTGTCGAGTGGTTTTAGCGGCACCATAGTGAGTATCCAGGCCATCTCGTTGGCATTGGTATACAGTATGCCATTATCGGGATCAATGGCTGCACCTCCCCATTCACCACCACCATCGAAGCCGGGATATATCAAAGTACCCTGGATGCTGGGCGGAATAAACTGCTCACCGGAACGTACATTTTTTAGTATGCCTGCAATATAGTTGTGTGATTCAGTACTGATGTCCGTAATGTTGTTCTCTGTCAGACTTTGACCCGAGAAGGGTGGCGGCCTGAGGGGAAAAGGCTGTGTTGGCCATGATTCTTCTCCCTCAAGATCTGATTTTTTTACCGGACGTTCTACTATTTCGAACAACGGTTTTCCGGTTTCTCTGTCGAACAGAAATACAAAACCTGATTTGGTGATCTGGGCTACGGCATCTATTTTTTTACCCTCCTGTGTAACGGTAATCAGATTGGGTGGCGCTGGAAGATCCCGATCCCAAATATCATGGTGCACTGTTTGAAAATGCCAGATGCGTTCACCGGTCGACGCATTGAGTGCCAACAGACAGTTTGCAAAGAGGTTGGCACCCTTGCGGTTGCCTCCATAAAAATCGTATGCAGCCGAACCGGTTGGCACATAAACGATGCCTCTTTCTTCATCAAGTGCCATGCCTGCCCAGGAATTGACACCTCCAATCCTTTTATGTGCATCTTCAGGCCAGGTTTCATAACCAAATTCTCCCGGTTTGGGTATGGTGTGAAAAGTCCAGGCCACAGCACCTGTTTTTATATTGTACGCCCGTATGTATCCGGGCGCTGCCTGGGCGCCTTCAGAAACTCGTGTTCCGATGATGAGCAAATCGCCATAAACAATGCCGGGAGTGGTTGAGACCACATAAAGCTCCCTGGCCCATTCTCCCAGTTTCTCTTTTAAAGAAACTCTCCCTGCATCACCAAAGTTTTGTACCGGCAGTCCTGTTCTGGCATCAACAGCAAACAAGTACGCACCGGCGGTAAACAAAATTCTTTGGTCATCCTTTTCTTCCCAGTAGCTCAGACCGCGGTTGACATTCATGGAGAAATCCGTATTTACCGAAGGATCAAAAAGCCATATTTCCTTTCCTGTTGCGGCTTCCAGGGCAAAAACTTTCAGTTTCGGGCTGGTGCCGTAAAGAATTCCATTCACGATTATGGGGTTACACTGTATCTGAGATCCGCCAAGGGTATCCGCATCGCCGGTATTGTATTCCCAGGCAACTCTCAGGTCTTTGATATTTGAAGAGTTGATTTGATCCAACCGTGAATAATGACTGTTTTGCTTATCACCCAGATAAACGGGCCATTCATTGGCTTGAGTCTCTGAAAAATCCTGTTTTTTATTACAGGCTGAAATTAAAATGAATAAGAAACAGATGCTGATGCCTGACAATGGTGTCAGCCAGGAGACTTTATTTATTCGGTTGGTGATTTTCATGGAAGAAGGGGCCTTTTTATAGATTTTATATGAGCTGTAATTTTTATACAACAGGATGTCGTCAAATCATATACAACTACTTTCTATGATTGAACCATTGCCCGCGAAACGGCATACAACTGCAAGATATCAACCAGATCTGCTTATCAGATTTACAAGAGATAGCTCAGAAAATGTATGAATATGCAGTTGGCTGTTATTTATTATACTGTGAAATTATTAAAAATGCACATCATTTCAAATTCTATTTTTTAACTTTGACATGGTTTCATACGGACTGTAATTAATAATCCATTTTTTATGCTTGTTATTGGAATAGCGGGAGGTACCGGGAGTGGCAAAACAACTGTGGTTAATCAGATTATTCAGGACCTGCTTCCCAATGAAGTTACTTTACTATCCCAGGATTCGTATTACAAAGAAAACAACAACCTCAGTTATAAAGAACGTACCGAAATAAATTTTGATCATCCCTCTGCCATAGATTTTGACCTGTTGATTGAACATGTCCGCAATCTTAAACAGGGTTTGACCATTGAACAACCGGTCTATTCTTTCATAGAACACAACAGAATCAGTGAAACGCGAAAAACCCATTCCAGTAAGGTGATCATTGTTGAAGGCATACTGGTGTTTACCGAAAGGGCATTGAGAGATCTGATGGACGTGAAGTTTTTCGTTTATGCCGATCCCGATGAAAGACTGATCCGGCGTTTAAGACGCGATATAAAAGAGAGGGGCAGGGATTTGGATGAAGTGCTGAACAGATATCAGAATACTTTAAAACCCATGCACGAACAATTCATCGAACCGACAAAAAGTTATGCGGACATTATCATCCCGCATGACAATTACAACTCAGTTGCCGTCAATATAGTTCAAACAGTTATAAAAGAAGCGCTAAAAAATGACATTTCAGCAGTTAAGAGAAAATAGAATTTTTAAGATTGTCAGTAACAAATATTTTTTGATTTTGTTGGTCTTTGCCATCTGGATGATTTTTTTTGATGAAAATTCAGTTGTTAACCAAAGGGAACTGAGCAAGGAAATTGATGGGATGGAAAAATCCATTGAGTATTATGAGGGAGAGATAACTAAAGACAAGCAGCTGATCTCAAACCTCAAAAACCCGGATTCACTTGAAAAATTTGCCAGAGAAGAATACAAGATGAAGAAACAAAATGAAGATATTTTTCTGATTGAATTTGACAGTACTTCAGAATAGACCGGCAGTTTTTTTAAATGCTTCAGGTACTGTCGGGATAAAATAGGAAGAATAGCTTCGAAAAGTTAGTTTCAGATACAAAATTATCTGGCTTCAGTGATCAATAAACATTATTACTATGAAAGAAGGTCTTTTTAAAGAATTTTCTCCCGTATCTTCAAAAGAATGGAAACAAAGAATACAATTCGACTTAAAAGGTGCTGATTATCAAAGCACTGTAGTGACGAAAACTGAAGAAGGTGTATTGATCAAACCTTTTTATCACAGGGATGAGTATAAGAGTATGGACAACAGTTTTGCGGGAGGTACATTTACTATTGCAGAAACTGTATTTATAGATAAAGAAAATATAGCTGCGCACATTGCCATTAAGGCCTTGCAAACAGGGGCCGAAACCATTATCTGGAAAGCTAAGGGCCCGTTTAATGCAAAGTTACTTGCAGATTTAATAGAAAAGGAAAAAGGGCTAAAGGTGGGTGAATTCCATTTTGTTCTGGATTTCCTGGATGAGGATTTTATAATTGAACTTGCCACAGCATTTAAGGGGTATACTATATTTTTGAATATAGATATTCTCGGTAACCTGCTCAGGTCAGGAAACTGGTATTTCAACAAAAAGAAAGATCATGAGCTTCTGATCAGGCTTCTGAAAGTCTTGCCGGACTCATGTCATGTGATCGGTGTGGATACTTCCCTGTACCAGCATGCCGGGGCAACCATGATCCAGCAGCTGGCCTACGGACTCGCCCATGGGAACGAATATTTGAATTATTTGTATCAGCTCAAGCAGGAAGGCAAAATTGACAATAAGATCTGGTTGCGTGCCGTGAAGGCCTTCCATTTCACATTTGCAGTGGGCAGTGATTTCTTTTTTGAAATTGCAAAATTGCAATCCTTCAGGGTATTGTGGCGCAGCTTAACCGAGGCTTATGATATTAATTTTCCCATAAAAATTTCGGTAAAACCTACCTTGCGCAACAAAACAATTTATGACTACAATGTCAATCTGATCAGAACGAGTACCGAATGCATGGCTGGTATTGTTGGAGGAGCGGATACAGTATGTAATGTTTCTTACGATGCAATCTTTCATAAATCGAACGATTTTTCAAACAGAATAAGCCGGAATCAATTGGTAATACTAAAAGAGGAGAGTCATATTAAAAATGGTGATTTTTTTAATGGCACCTATTATCTCGAAGCACTGAGATCGGAATTATCGCAAAAAGCCCTCGACATTTTTAAAGAGATTGAAAAAGGTGGTGGTTTCGCTGACCAGATTTACAAGGGTACGATTCAAAGAAAAATAGCCGAAAGCAATGAAATTACCCTGAAAAATTTCAATGAGGGAAGTATGGCCTTGCTCGGTTCTAATAAGTTTCCTAATCCATCTGATAAAATGAAGGACAGTCTGGGCCTAAACCCCTTTCTGCCGAAAAGGCAAACGGAAACAGAAGTCATACCGGTTATACCAAGAAGAATTTCTGAAATGTACGAAAGGAACCGGCTGAAGGAAGAATAAATGAACAAGAAAATTCAATTTTGTTATGATCAAACGAAAGGATTTAAAAAAACTCAGTTTACCTGTAAATAAGGATTACGGAAGAGAGCTGGAACACCTCGATTTTCCGGCTGGTGTGCAACCCTTTTTAAGAGGGCCCTATTCAACCATGTATGTCTTACAGCCCTGGACGATCAGGCAATACGCAGGTTTTTCGACAGCCGAAGAAAGCAATGCTTTTTACAGGCGCAATTTGGCTGCTGGTCAGAAAGGGTTGTCTGTTGCCTTTGACCTGGCCACACACCGGGGTTATGATTCAGATCATGAGCGCGTTCAGGGAGATGTAGGAAAGGCAGGAGTCGCCATTGATTCTGTTGAGGACATGAAAATATTGTTCGACCAGATACCCCTTGATAAAATGTCTGTTTCCATGACGATGAACGGAGCTGTGCTTCCGATACTGGCATTTTATATCGTGGCAGCCGAGGAGCAGGGCGTACCATTGGCCATGTTGTCAGGAACCATACAAAATGATATCTTAAAGGAATTTATTGTCCGGAATACCTATATCTATCCACCCCTTCCTTCGATGAAGATCGTGGCGGATATCTTTTCCTTTACTTCCGGATTCATGCCAAAATTCAACAGCATCTCTATTTCTGGCTATCACATGCAGGAAGCTGGTGCCATTCCTGAAATAGAGCTGGCATATACCCTGGCTGATGGCCTGGAATATGTCCGAACAGGTATTGCTTCGGGTTTGGATATCGATGATTTTGCACCGAGGCTGTCATTCTTTTGGGCCGTTGGAATGGATCATTTCAGAGAAATTGCAAAAATGAGGGCAGCGAGAATGCTATGGGCAAAACTGATCAGGCAGTTCAATCCAAAAAAGGAAAAATCTATGGCTTTGAGAACACATTGCCAAACCAGTGGTTGGAGTTTAACTGCACAGGATCCGTACAACAATGTCACAAGAACGGCAATAGAAGCCATGGCTGCAGCCCTAGGAGGAACACAATCCCTTCATACCAATGCCCTGGATGAGGCCATAGCCTTACCTACCGATTTTTCTGCAAGAATAGCCCGAAATACACAACTCTATCTGCAGCTCGAAACGAATATCACCAAAACTGCCGATCCGTGGGCAGGGAGCTATCTGCTGGAACAGATGACTGAAGACATAGCACACAAAGCATGGGAACTTATACAGGAAATAGAAAGTTACGGAGGAATGACCCGGGCGATAGAACTTGGAATTCCGAAAATGCGCATTGAAGAAGCTGCGGCAAAAAAACAGGCGAGGATCGATAGCGGTGAGGATGTTATTGTAGGGGTGAACAAATATGTAATCGAGGACGACGACGACCTGAGTATACTGGAAGTAGACAATGTTGCAGTGAGGACTTCCCAGATCCAGCGGTTGAATTTGCTCAAAAAGAACAGAGATACCCAAGCAGTTAACAGTGCACTGGATGCACTCAGGGAATGTGCCGGAACAGGGGAGGGTAATCTTTTGGATCTGTCCATTAAAGCTGCAAGATTGAGGGCAAGCCTGGGTGAAATTTCATCTGCCCTTGAAGATGTTTTTGGCAGGTACAAGGCACAAAACAGAACGATTAGCGGAGTTTATAAAAAAGAAATAAGCAATCATATGAGTTTTAAAAAGGCACTTTCGCTATCTGATAAATTTGCGGAACTTGATGGGCGAAGACCCAGGATCATGGTGGCCAAAATGGGACAGGACGGGCATGATCGCGGAGCCAGGGTCGTGGCAACAAGTTTTGCCGACCTCGGTTTTGATGTGGATATCAGTCCGCTTTTTCAAACTCCGGCGGAAGTAGCCAAGCAGGCCATAGAAAATGATGTCCATATACTGGGCGTTTCTTCTCTTGCTGCCGGACATAAAACCTTGATCCCTCAGGTAATACAGGCCCTCAAGGAATATGGCCGTGACGATATTATGGTTGTTGCAGGAGGTGTGATACCCAAACAGGATTACAAGTTTTTATATGAATGCGGCGTTTCAGGTATCTTTGGGCCAGGAACCAAGATCAGCGACTCCGCCATAGAAATATTGAACAAGCTGATCGCCGGTATGGCCCATTAGATTAAAAATTTTATAAAATACGGTTATCAGATCTTTACAAATTTAGCGGTAAAGTGTCTCATGATGGGTGCCTCTTCAGAAATACGGTAACCTGTTTTGGCTTCATGCCGGGTATCATAAATATTTTTTAATACGGCTGCAACGTACAGCATGTGGTTGTCGGTGTAGGTTCTGCGAGGTATGGCGAGTCTGACGAGCTCTAATTCCGGATACCTGTTTTTTCGTGTAAAAGGATCGCGGTCTGCCAGAACAGTTCCTATTTCTACACTTCGTATACCCCCAACTATGTAGAGTTCGATGGCCAGGGCCTGGGCCCTGTATTGCTCTCGAGGTATGGTCGGCACAAATTTATTGGCATCTATAAAAATGGCATGTCCTCCAAAGGGATGCTGTACCGGTACACCGTAACGGCTGAGTGTTTCACCTAAAAGATGTACCTGATTGATCCTGCTTTCCAGATATTCGAATTCAGTTGCCTCATCGAGTCCTACAGCCAGCGCGGCCATATCCCTTCCGTTCATGCCCCCATAGGTCAGAAAACCTTCATACATTATATTGAAAACAGATGCTTTTTTATAGATCTCTTCATCATTTAACGCAATAAAACCGCCCATATTTACCAGTCCGTCTTTTTTTGAGCTCATTGTCATGCCGTCGCCATAAGAAAAGAATTCTTTTGCAATTTCCTTGATGGTTTTGTTTTTATAAGCTTCTTCCCGGAGTTTTATAAAATAAGCATTCTCTGCGAACCGGGCTGCATCAAAAATGACCGGAATACCGTATTTTTTGCAAAGTGCAGAAACCTGCCTGATGTTTTCCATAGAAACAGGCTGGCCACCGGAACTGTTACAGGTAATGGTAACAATTACAAAAGGTATATTTTCTCTTGGATGCGCTTTTAGCACATTTTCAAGTTTATTCAAATCAAGATTTCCTTTAAAGGGATGCATCGTGTTTGTGTCGAAGGCTTCGTCGATGGTGCAATCAACGGCATGAGCCCTGCGAAATTCAATATGGCCCTTGGTGGTGTCGAAGTGCGCATTACCGGGTATGTAATCACCTTCCCTGACTGTAGCAGAAAAAAGTACGTTCTCTGCCGCCCTGCCCTGATGCGTTGGCAAAACATAAGTAAATCCGGTAATTGATTGTATGGTCTCCTTTAACCGGATAAATGATTTAGAACCGGCATAACTTTCGTCACCGGTAAGCATGGCTGCCCATTGCACATCACTCATGGCTCCGGTACCTGAATCGGTCAGCAGATCGATATAGACTTTTTCTGAAGTCAGGTTGAAAAGATTGTAATCGGCCTCTTTGATCCATTGCAACCGTTGCTCGCGGGTAGATTGCCGGATCATTTCCACCATTTTACATTTGTAGGGTTCTGCGTAGGGTAAT
>Ga0209391_10000441_pt1 | contig 19411 bp, 20 predicted proteins | sample PPLLak3March2015_FD_187246 | JGI IMG/M metagenome (GOLD analysis project Ga0209391, IMG submission 187246) | Freshwater sediment microbial communities from Prairie Pothole Lake near Jamestown, North Dakota, USA - PPLs Lake P7 Core (1) Depth... | ecosystem: Environmental > Aquatic > Freshwater >...
CGAGCTGGCTCTTGTCGCCGAATTCGGCCAGCGCGACGAGAAGGAAGGTTGTCGTCGCCGAGGCGAACCAGGGGTGGGCCAGGCCCGGGAAGAATTCCGACATGGAGCGTCCTTCAGGACTTGCTGGTGTTCTTGTCGCGACCGGGGCAGTCGCTGCGCGTGCAATGGGCGTAGAGGTAGAGCGCGTGATCCTCGATGGCGAAGCCGCGCTCGGTGGCGATGGCGTTCTGCCGGCGTTCGATCTCGGCGTCGTAGAACTCCTCGACCCGGCCGCAGTCGATGCAGACGAGGTGGTCATGATGGTTGCCGCGGTTGATCTCGAACACGGCCTTGCCGGATTCGAAGAAATGCCGTTCGAGCAGGCCGGCCTGCTCGAACTGCGTCAACACGCGGTAGACCGTCGCCAGGCCGATGTCCAGGTGCTCGGCGAGCAACAGCCGGTAGACGTCCTCGGCCGTCAGGTGGCGGACACTGCTGCGTTCGAACAGCTCGAGTATGCGCAGACGCGGGACGGTGGCCTTTAACCCCATGTTCTTGAGGCTTTGCGGGTCGCTCATTGTTTGTGTCCAGGAGGAGGCGGGCGGAGCCAAAGGCGTTTTCGGGTATGATATACCGCTTCATAGACGTTTGAGAAACTTCGGATTCCCGCATGTCAAGTTCCCGCCTGATCCTTCTCTGCGCCCTCTGTTCGCTGCTCGCGGCATGCGGCGGCACGCTCGGCAACTATCTCAATCCCTACACCTACAAGATCGATGTCCAGCAGGGCAACGTCCTGACACAGGACATGGTCGCCCAGTTGAAGCCCGGGCAGACGCGCGAGCAGGTGCGCTTCATCCTCGGCACGCCGCTCCTTGCCGACATCTTCCACCAGCAGCGCTGGGACTATGTCTACAGCTACCGCAACGGCAGGACCGGCGAAGTCGAAGCGCGCCGGTTCTCAGTGTATTTCGACAAGAATAACCGCCTGGAAAAGGCATCGGGCGACGTCGATGTGGCCGATTTCGACGACCTGACGGTGCCGACGGCGCGCACGCGGGTGGTCGATTTCGGTTCGCTGCCGACCGACGGCTCGGGGACCCCGCTGCCGCCGCCCGAGGGGCCCGGCTTCTTCCGCGGCTTGATGAATACGATGGGGTTCTGAGATGGCTGGAACGCGCATTGGCATCGTCGGAGCGGGCGGTCGCATGGGCCGCATGCTGCTCGAAGCGGCACTGAAGGCGGACGGCATCACGCTGGCGGGGGCGTTCGATGTTCCCGGCAGTCCCGCCATCGGCCAGACGGCAGGGCAATTGACCGGGCTGCCGAGCACGCTCCCGGTCACCGACGACCTTGCAGGCGGGCTCGCGGAGATCGACTGTCTGATCGATTTCACGCGGCCGCAGGGGACGCTGCAGCACGTCGAGCTTTGCCGCCGGGCGGGCGTTGGCATGGCCATCGGCACCACCGGCTTCGACGCAGTGGGCAAGCAGAAGATCGCCGAGGCGGCGCGCGAGATCCCGATCGTCTTCGCGCCCAACATGGCGGTCGGCGTCAATCTGGTCTTCAAACTGCTCGATACTGCGGCGCGGATTCTCAATCAGGGTTACGACATAGAGATCGTCGAGGCGCACCATCGCCTGAAGGTCGATGCTCCGTCGGGTACCGCGCTGCGCATGGGCGAGGTGGTCGCCGGCGCGCTCGGGCGCGATCTCGGGGAATGCGCGGTGTATGGCCGCGAAGGCGTCACCGGCGAACGCGATCCTTCGACCATCGGCTTCGCGACGGTGCGCGGCGGCGACATCGTCGGTGATCATGTCGTGATGTTTTGCGGCATCGGCGAGCGTGTCGAGATTGCCCACAAGGCGGGCAGCCGGATGCCCTACGCGCTCGGCAGCATGCGCGCGGCGCGCTTTCTCGCCGGCCACCGCAGCGGGCTGTTCGACATGCAGGATGTCCTCGGCCTGCGCTGAGCACGCGTGCCCTTTGGCAGGTGAATTGCGGCCGGCGGACAGTGCCGCACGGGTTCCGTGTTTGCCTGAGCGGGCCGCTTTCGGCTAGAATGCACTGCTCAAAAAGCACGAGCGGGGAGGCGCAAGCCTTCCCGCTCGGCACATGAACAAGCGGAATCCCCAGGAGAACCGGTCGTGTCGTTGCTGCCCTCATTCACCCCCGCCATTCTCGCCCTTGCCGACGGGACGGTATTCAAGGGCCAGTCGATCGGCACGGACGGCGCCACCAGCGGCGAGGTGGTGTTCAACACCGCCATGTCGGGCTACCAGGAAATCCTGACCGATCCGTCCTACTGCCGCCAGATCGTCACGCTGACCTATCCGCACATCGGCAATACCGGCTGCAATGCGGAAGACTTCGAATCCACTGCCAACCATGCCGCCGGCCTCGTCATCCGCGACCTGCCGCGGCGGGCATCGAACTGGCGCTGCCAGGACGACCTGGGCTCCTACCTGAAGAAGCACGGCATCGTTGCCATCGCCGATATCGATACCCGCAAGCTGACGCGCATTCTGCGCGAGAAGGGCGCCCAGGCGGGCTGCGTCATTGCCGGCGAAGTCGACGCCGCCAAGGCGGTGGCCATGGCGCGCGCTTTCCCGGGGCTGGCCGGCATGGACCTGGCCAAGGTCGTTTCCGCACGGGAAGGCTATCAATGGACGCAAGGCGAATGGACGCTGAAGGGCTATGAACAGGGTCCGGCACCGCGCTTCCATGTCGTCGCCTACGATTTTGGCGTCAAGCGCAACATTTTGCGCATGCTCGCGCAGCGCGGGGTCAGGCTGACCGTCGTGCCGGCCCAGACGCCGGCGGCCGACGTGCTGGCGATGAATCCGGACGGCGTCTTCCTGTCCAACGGCCCGGGTGACCCGGAACCTTGCGATTACGCGATTGCCGCCATCCGTGAATTCCTCGACCGTGGCATCCCGACCTTCGGCATCTGCCTCGGCCACCAGTTGCTCGGGCTGGCTTCGGGCGCCCGGACGGTCAAGATGAAGTTCGGCCACCATGGGGCCAACCATCCGGTCAAGGATCTCGATACCGGCCAGGTGCTGATCACCAGCCAGAACCACGGCTTCGCGGTCGACGCCGATTCGCTGCCCGAAAACCTGCGCGCCACGCACGTCTCGCTGTTCGACGGCTCGCTGCAGGGCATCGCCCGCACCGACGTGCCGGCCTTCTCGTTCCAGGGGCACCCCGAGGCGAGTCCCGGCCCGCACGACGTGGCCTACCTGTTCGACCGCTTCCTCGACACCATGACGCGCGGCGTGGCGGCCCTGCTGCCGGCACAGTAAGGCAAATCACCATGCCGAAACGTACAGACATTCAGAGCATCCTCATCATCGGCGCCGGTCCGATCGTCATTGGCCAGGCCTGCGAATTCGACTACTCCGGCGCCCAGGCCTGCAAGGCCCTGCGTGAAGAGGGTTACCGGGTAATCTTGGTGAACTCCAATCCGGCCACCATCATGACCGACCCGGAAATGGCCGACGTCACCTACATCGAGCCGATCACCTGGCAGGTCGTCGCCAAGATCATCGAGGCGGAGCGGCCGGATGCGCTGTTGCCGACCATGGGCGGCCAGACCGCGCTGAACTGCGCGCTCGACCTCGCCCGCGAAGGCGTGCTTGCCCAGTTCGCCGTCGAATTGATCGGCGCCTCCCGCGAAGCCATCGACAAGGCCGAGGATCGCGAGAAATTCAAGGCGGCAATGACCCGGATCGGGCTCGGTTCGGCCCGCTCCGCCGTCGCCCACAGCATGGAAGAGGCCTACCAGGTGCAGTCCATGGTCGGCTTCCCGACCATCATCCGTCCGTCCTTTACGCTCGGGGGTTCCGGCGGCGGCATCGCCTACAACAGCGAAGAGTTCGAGACCATCTGCCGGCGCGGTCTCGAAGCGTCGCCGACGCGCGAGCTGCTGATCGAAGAGTCGCTGCTCGGCTGGAAAGAGTACGAAATGGAAGTGGTCCGCGACACGGCGGACAACTGCATCATCATCTGCTCGATCGAAAACCTCGATCCGATGGGCGTGCACACTGGCGACTCGATCACCGTCGCGCCGGCGCAGACGCTGACCGACAAGGAATACCAGATCATGCGCAACGCGTCGATCGCCGTGCTGCGGGAGATCGGCGTCGATACGGGTGGCTCGAACGTCCAGTTCTCGATCAACCCGAAGGACGGTCGCATGATCGTCATCGAGATGAACCCGCGGGTATCGCGTTCGTCGGCGCTGGCCTCGAAAGCGACCGGCTTCCCGATCGCCAAGATCGCCGCCAAGCTGTCGGTCGGCTACACGCTCGATGAACTCTCCAACGACATCACCGGCGGCAAGACCCCGGCGTCGTTCGAACCGTCGATCGACTACGTCGTCACCAAGGTGCCGCGTTTCGCTTTCGAGAAATTCCCGCAGGCTGATTCGACCCTGACTACGCAGATGAAATCGGTCGGCGAAGTGATGGCCATCGGCCGTACCTTCCAGGAGTCGCTGCAAAAAGCCTTGCGCGGTCTGGAGGTGGGTGTGGACGGCTTCAACCTGAAAACGGTCGATCCGGAAACCATCGACGAGCAGCTCGCCAGGCCGACGCCGGATCGCCTGTGGTACGTTGCCGATGCCTTCGGCGTTGGCATGTCGGTGGACAAGATTTTCGACTTGACCCGCATCGACCCGTGGTTCCTCGTCCAGATCAAGGAGATCGTCGATCTCGAACTGGCCGTGGAAAAGCGCGATCTGGGGTCGTTGACCGCGGAAGAGATGCGCTTCCTGAAGCGCAAGGGCTTCGCCGACCGCCGTCTGGCGCATCTGACCAGGACGAGCGAAACCGCAGTCCGCGAGCGCCGTCATGTGCTCGGCGTACGCCCGGTGTACAAGCGGGTCGACACCTGCGCCGGCGAATTTGCCACCGGCACCGCCTACATGTACTCGACCTACGAGGACGAGTGCGAGGCCAATCCGACCGACAAAAAGAAGATCATGGTGCTCGGCGGCGGTCCGAACCGCATCGGCCAGGGCATCGAGTTCGACTACTGCTGCGTCCATGCGGCGATGGCGATGCGCGAGGATGGTTACGAAACCATCATGGTCAACTGCAACCCGGAAACCGTGTCTACCGACTATGACACGTCCGATCGCCTCTACTTTGAGCCGCTGACGCTGGAAGACGTGCTGGAAATCGTCGCCATCGAGAAGCCGCTCGGCGTCATCGTCCAGTACGGCGGCCAGACACCGCTGAAACTCGCGCTGGCGCTGGAAGCCAACGGCGTGCCGATCATCGGGACGACGCCGGAATCGATCGACATCGCCGAAGACCGCGAGCGCTTCCAGAAGCTGCTGCACGAACTCGGCCTCAAGCAGCCACCGAACCGCACGGCGCGCACCGAAGCCGATGCCCTGCGTCTGGCGCAGGAAATCGGCTATCCGCTGGTCGTCCGCCCGTCCTACGTGCTCGGCGGCCGGGCGATGGAAATCGTCCATGAGCAGAAGGATCTCGAGCGCTACATGCGCGAGGCGGTCAAGGTTTCCCATGATTCGCCGGTGCTCCTCGATCGCTTCCTGAACGATGCCTGCGAGGTCGATGTCGACGCGCTGTCCGACGGCGATGAGGTCATCATTGGTGGCGTCATGGAACATATCGAGCAGGCCGGCGTGCACTCCGGCGACTCGGCCTGTTCGCTGCCGCCGTATTCGCTGGGCAAGGCGGTGCAGGACGAACTGCGTCGCCAGACCAAGCTGATGGCCAAGGCGCTCAACGTCTGCGGTCTGATGAACGTGCAGTTCGCGATCAAGGACGACGAGGTTTATGTGCTGGAAGTGAATCCGCGAGCGTCGCGCACCGTGCCTTTCGTTTCCAAGGCCACTGGGCTGCAACTGGCCAAGATCGCCGCGCGCTGCATGGCCGGCAAGAGCCTCAAGGCCCAGGGCGTCACTGGCGAGGTCGTTCCGCCGTATTTCTCGGTCAAGGAAGCGGTCTTCCCCTTCGTCAAGTTTCCCGGCGTCGATACCATTCTCGGCCCGGAAATGAAGTCGACCGGGGAAGTCATGGGCGTCGGCACGACCTTCGCCGAAGCCTTCGTCAAGTCGCAGCTGGCGGCCGGTGTCAAGCTGCCGCGCGCCGGCAAGGTCTTCCTGTCGGTCAAGGACAGCGACAAGGCGAAGGCGGTGGAGATCGGCAGGTCGCTGAGCGAGGCCGGATTCCACCTGATCGCCACGCGCGGCACGGCGCACGCGATGGAAGCGGCGGGCCTGCCGGTAAAGGCGGTCAACAAGGTCACGGAGGGCCGGCCGCACATCGTGGATATGATCAAGAACGACGAGATCGCGCTGATCATCAATACCGTGGAAGAGAAGCGCCTCGCGATCAACGATTCGCGTTCGATCCGTACCTCCGGCCTGCAGGCGCGGGTGACCATGTATACGACGATCTGGGGCGCCGAGGCGGCGGCCGAGGGCATCCGCAACGGCGGCGAACTGGTGGTGTACCCGATCCAGACGCTGCACGCCGAGCTTGACTGAACCCGTACCGGACTGCCGGGCAGCCCAGTACGGGCGCCGGCGGTCTTGCTATTGCCGGAAAGAACGATGAGCAGAGTTCCCCTGACTGTGAACGGTGCAGAAAAGCTGCGTAGCGAACTGCATCGCCTGAAGACGGTCGATCGTCCGCACGTGATCGCCGCCATCGCGGAGGCCCGTTCGCACGGAGACCTCTCGGAAAATGCCGAGTACGAGGCAGCCAAGGAGCGTCAGGGATTCGTCGAAGGCCGCATCCAGGAAGTCGAGGGCAAGCTGTCGCACGCCCAGATCATCGACCCCGTGCTGCTCGATGCCGACGGCCGCTGTGTGTTTGGTGCGACGCTGGACCTCGAGGATCAGGATTCCGGTGACAGCGTGACCTACCAGATCGTCGGCGAGGACGAGGCGGACATCAAGGCCGGCAAGATTTCGGTCAATTCCCCGATCGCCCGTGCCCTGATCGGCAAGTACGCCGGCGACGTCGCGCAGGTGCAGGCACCGGGCGGCCTGCGGGGATACGAAATCATCGACGTTCGCTACGAATGAGGCTGCTTGCCGGCCTGACCTTGTTGCCTGCGCCGTGCCTTGCTGCAGCACTGTCTGCGGCCTGCCGAGCCGACAGGCGACATTGACTGGCATGCGCCGACTGCCCGAAGCGCTCTACCTGATTGCCATCACGCTGTGGGTGGGCGGGCTGTGGGCCATCGGGTACCTGGTGGCGCCGGTGCTGTTCGCCGGTCTCGGCGACCGGCAACTGGCCGGGATGGTCGCCGGCCGGCTGTTCGCGCTGATCGGCTGGATCGGGCTGGGTTCTGCTGCCTATCTGGTGGTTTTCCTGGCCGTGCGCTGGCGGGCGCAGGTGCTCCGCCGCGGCGTCTTCTGGCTGGTGCTGGTCATGGCGCTGCTGGTTGCAGCCAGCCAGTTCGGCATTCAGCCCCTGATGGCGCAACTGAAGGCCGCCGCGCTGCCGCGCGAGGTCATGGAGAGCGTGTTGCGCGACCGCTTCGCGACGTGGCACGGCATCTCCAGCATCCTCTACCTGGGGCAGAGCCTGCTGGGTCTTTGGCTGGTCGTCTGGAGCGGGCGCGGGCTGCGCTGATCAGCGCTGGAAGCTGCGCTTGGGGCGGGGCGGGGTGGACCGGCCGGTTTTTGGTGGATTTTTGGTGTCGACCGCAGCTGCCGGGGTGTCGGCCTTCGGGCGATAGACGACGAGCAGCTTGCCGATGTGCTGGACCGCAGCGGCGCCAAGTTCGGCGCAGATTCGTTCGAGGTAGGCCAGGCGATCGTCGCGGCTGTCGCCATAGACGCGGACCTTGATCAGTTCGTGGGCCCGGAGGCTGGTGTCGATCTCCTTGAGGACCGCGGCGCTCAGGCCGTTCTCGGCAATGGCGACGACCGGATCGATCGTGTGGGCACGAGCGCGCAGTGTGCGGCGCTCGGCAGGGGATAATTGCAGCATCGGACGCAACCTTTCGAAAATGGCATTTTAACGAATGAAGAGAACCAGAACCAGCAAGGCGTGGATGCGGGAGCATGTCAATGACCCGTATGTCCAGCTTGCCCGGAAGGAAGGCTGGCGTTCCCGGGCGGCATTCAAGCTGATGGAGATCGATGACCGGGACAAGTTGCTCAGGCGTGGCGAGGTCGTCGTCGATCTCGGTGCGGCGCCGGGCGGCTGGTCGCAGGTGGCGTTCAAGCGGGTCGGCGACGGGGGGCTCGTGCTGGCGCTCGACCTGCTCGAGATGGAGCCGATCCATGGCGTGCATTTCATCCAGGGCGACTTCCGTGACGATGCGGTGCTGCACCGGCTGGAAGAAATGCTGGGCAAGCGTGAAGTCGGGCTTGTAATGTCGGACATGGCCCCCAATATGTCCGGTGTTCCCCTTGTCGACCAGGCGCGGATCATGCACCTTGCTGAACTCGGTCTGGAATTCTGCAAGGCGCATCTGAAACCTGACGGCGCGTTTCTGGTCAAAGCGTTTCAGGGAAGCGATTACGAAGGGTTTGTGCGCACCATGCGCGAGTCTTTCAGGACAGTTGCGGTGAGGAAGCCGGATGCTTCACGCGACAGGAGTCCGGAGTTATACCTTCTCGGGCGCACCCTGCGCTGAGAAACTGTTTAGAATGGCACTTTTTCGCTCTACGCTGCAGAAGGAGAGCAAGCTTGAACAACATGTTCAAAAATCTGGCGATCTGGCTGGTCATCGGTCTCGTGCTGATGACGGTGTTCAACCAGTTCAACACCCGGCAGGTCGCTCAGGGATCGGTCGAATATTCGCAGTTCCTTGACGAGGTCAAGCAGGGCCACATCAGCAAGGTGGTTATCGAGGGCCGTACGCTCAAGGCGACGACCACCGAAGGGAAGCGCATCACTTCCTACGCGCCGCCCGATCTCTGGATGGTCTCCGACCTGCTCAAGAACGGCGTCAAGATCGAAGCCAAACCGGAAGAAGAACCCTCCTTCCTGATGAACATCTTCGTCAGCTGGTTCCCGATGCTGCTGCTGATCGGCGTCTGGGTCTTCTTCATGCGCCAGATGCAGGGCGGCGGCAAGGGCGGGGCGTTCTCGTTCGGCAAGTCGCGGGCCCGCATGACCGACGAGGCTCAGAACGTCGTCACTTTCGCCGACGTCGCCGGTTGTGACGAGGCCAAGGAAGAAGTGCAGGAAATTGTCGATTTCCTGCGCGATCCCTCCAAGTTCCAGAAGCTCGGCGGTCGCGTCCCGAAAGGGGTGCTGATGGTAGGCAATCCCGGTACGGGCAAGACCCTGCTCGCCCGGGCAATCGCCGGTGAGGCGAAGGTGCCTTTCTTCAGCATTTCCGGTTCCGATTTCGTTGAAATGTTTGTCGGCGTCGGCGCCGCCCGTGTCCGCGACATGTTCGAAAATGCCAAGAAGCACGCGCCATGCATCATCTTCATCGATGAAATCGACGCAGTCGGCCGCCATCGCGGCGCCGGCCTCGGCGGCGGCAACGACGAGCGCGAGCAGACGCTGAACCAGATGCTGGTCGAAATGGATGGCTTCGAAGGCCACGCCAGCATCATCGTCATCGCCGCGACCAACCGTCCGGACATCCTCGACCCGGCATTGCTGCGCCCGGGCCGCTTCGACCGCCAGGTTGTCGTGCCGCTGCCCGACATCCGCGGCCGCGAGGAAATCCTCAAGGTGCACATGCGCAAGGTGCCGATCTCCGGCGACGTCAAGGCGGACATCATCGCCCGCGGCACGCCGGGGTTCTCCGGTGCCGATCTGGCCAACCTGGTCAACGAAGCGGCTCTGTTCGCTGCCAGGCGCAACAAGCGTCTGGTGGACATGGACGATTTCGAGACTGCCAAGGACAAGATCATGATGGGCGCCGAGCGCCGCAGCATGGTGATGAGCGAGGAAGAGAAGCGCAACACCGCCTACCACGAGTCCGGCCACGCGGTAGTGGCCAAGCTGGTGCCGAAGTCGGATCCGGTTCACAAGGTCACCATCATCCCGCGCGGCCGCGCACTGGGCCTGACCATGCAATTGCCGGTGGAAGATCGCTACGCCTACGATCGTGAATACCTGACGAGCCGTATCGCGGTGCTTTTCGGTGGCCGCATCGCCGAAGAATTGTTCATGAACCAGATGACGACCGGCGCCTCGAACGATTTCGAGCGCGCGACGGCGATGGCGCGCGACATGGTCACCCGCTATGGCATGTCCGATATGGGCGTCATGGTCTATGGCGAGAACGAGGGCGAGGTTTTCCTTGGCCGTTCGGTGACCCAGCACAAGAATGTTTCCGAAGCGACGATGCAGAAGGTCGACCTGGAAATTCGCCGGATCATCGATCAGCAATATGCGCTTGCCCGCAAGTTGCTTGAGGAGAATCGCGACAAGGTGGAGGCCATGACACAGGCTCTGCTCGAATGGGAAACGCTGGATGCCGAGCAGATCGACGACATCATGGCCGGCAATCCGCCGCGTTCGCCCAAGCCGACACAAAGCACGCCGCGCGCGTCCACACCCAGCGATACGCCGGGAGCTGAGCCGAGCGCTCCGGCGACTGCCTGAGTCCAATTTCGAACCGACCGGCCGGGGGCGCGCTCCCGGCCTTTTTGTTTTCTGCCATGTCCATCCTTCATTGCGGCCGCTTCAGACTGTCTCTTGATCGTCCGCTGGTCATGGGCATCGTCAACCTCACCCCGGATTCGTTCGCCGGGGACGGTACGGGTACCGACGTCGAACTGGCCATCCGCCATGCGCGTCACCACCTCGATGCGGGTGCCGACATTCTCGACATCGGTGCGGAATCATCGCGCCCCGGTGCCGTCCCGACCCCGGCGGACGAGGAATTGCGCCGTCTGCTGCCGGTGTTGCGCGAGGTCACCGGCTGGGGCATCCCGGTTTCCGTCGACACGTGCAAGCCGAAGGTGATGCAGGCCGTACTGGCGGCCGGCGTGGCGATGATCAACGACATCACCGCGCTCGCGCATCCAGATTCGCTTGCCGTCGTTGCCACCAGTGACTGCGCGGTATGCCTTATGCACATGCAGGGTGAGCCGGGAACGATGCAGGCGGCCCCCCGGTACGACGATGTGGTGGCGGAAGTCCATGACTTTCTCGCGGCGCGTGTTGCCCGTTGCCGGGCCGCCGGAATCGCCGACGAGCGCATCGTGCTCGATCCCGGATTTGGCTTTGGCAAGACACTGGAGCACAATCTGCATATGTTCCGGGCGTTGACCGCAACAGGCTGTGATGGTCTGCCTCTGCTCGCGGGTCTTTCGCGCAAGTCGATGCTGGGCGCCATCACCGGCCGGCCGGTCGAACGGCGCCAGGCAGCGAGCCTCGCGGCGGCGTTGCTGGCGGTCGAAAGGGGTGCGCGTATCGTCCGGGTACATGATGTCGCTGAAACGGTAGACGCGTTGGCCGTGCTGGCTGCGCTACAACAGGGGGATTGAAATGAGCAGGAAGTATTTCGGGACCGACGGCGTCCGCGGACGCGTCGGACGGGTTCCGATCACGCCGGAATTCATCATGCGCCTTGGCTACGCGGCCGGCAAGGCGCTGCTCGAGCAGAACGAGATGCCGGCCGGCGAGCGCCCCTCCGTCCTGATCGGCAAGGATACGCGGCTGTCGGGCTACATGCTGGAATCGGCCCTGGAAGCAGGATTTTCGGCGGCCGGCGTCGACGTCTGCCTGGTCGGCCCGATGCCGACACCGGCGGTGGCCTACCTGACGAGAGCGTTGCGCCTGCAGGCGGGGCTCGTCATCTCGGCGTCGCACAACCCGTACTACGACAACGGCATCAAGTTCTTTTCGGCGCAGGGCACCAAGCTGCCCGATGCGGTGGAGCGCGCGATCGAGGAGGGCATCGATCAACCGATGGCCTGCGTGTCGTCCGCCGAGCTCGGGCGAGCAAAGCGGATCGACGACGCGCGCGGGCGCTACATCGAGTTCTGCAAGAGCTCCTTTCCCCATGATCGCGATCTGCGCGGCCTCAAGATCGTCGTCGACTGCGCCCATGGCGCTGCCTATCACACGGCGCCGGACGTCTTCCACGAGCTTGGCGCCGAGGTCGTGGCGATCGGGGCGCAACCCAATGGACTCAACATCAACGAGGGCTTCGGCGCGACGGCGCCGGAGGCCTTGCGCGAAGCCGTCCTCGCCCACGGTGCCGACCTCGGGATCGCCCTCGACGGCGATGCCGATCGCGTCAAAATGATTGGTGCGGACGGGCAACTGTACGACGGCGACCAGCTCCTCTACGCCATCGTCCGCAGCCGGGCGCGCCATGGCCGCGTCGCCGGCGTGGCCGGCACGCTGATGACCAACCTGGCCCTCGAACATGCCCTGGAGCAGATGGGGATACCATTCGGCCGGTCGGCGGTCGGCGACCGCTACGTCGTCGAGATGCTGCTCAAGAAGGGCTGGCAGCTGGGTGGCGAGAACTCCGGCCACATCCTGGTGCTGGACCGCCATACGACCGGCGACGGGATCATCGCCGCGCTGCAGGTGCTGGCCGCACTCAGGGAGGCGGATGCCGACCTCTGCACCGTGCTCGGCGACCTGCGCCTCTACCCGCAGACGCTGATCAACGTACCGCTCGTGAAGGGGTTCCGCTGGCAGAACAATACGGCTATCCAGGATGGGCTGGCGGCTGTCGAGTCGCGCATGGCCGGCCGGGGGAGGGTGCTGCTGCGCGCTTCCGGCACCGAACCGCTGTTGCGCGTGATGGTCGAGGGCGAGGATGCGCAGGAGGTCGACGAAGCGGCCGCTCAACTGGCGCAGGTGATCCGCGAGGAGGCGCACTGAAGGCGGTCATGTCCATGATTCTTGACCATTAGCACCCCTGCTCTCTATAATCCTTGGGTTTTTGCTACCGGGATTTCTTTTCGCATGCGCAGGAAACTTGTTGCTGGAAACTGGAAAATGCATGGCAGCCTCGCGCACAACGCGGTCCTGCTGGAACGCTTGAAGGGGGGAGTGTCCGGGCTGGGCTGCGAGGTGGCGGTCTGTGTGCCGTTTCCCTACCTTGCCCAGACCCAGTCGTCACTGGCCGGTTCGCCCGTGCACTGGGGTGCCCAAACCGTCAGCGAGCATCCCGCGGGCGCCTTTACCGGCGAGGTTTCCGTCGCCATGCTCGGCGAATTTGGCTGTCGCTATGCGCTGGCGGGCCATTCCGAGCGGCGCAGCCTGTTCAACGAAAGCGATGACGTCGTGGCGGCAAAGTTTGTCGCCGCGCAGGGTGGCGGGCTGACGCCGGTGCTGTGTCTCGGCGAGACGCTGGCCGAGCGCGAATCCGGCCAGACCATGGCCGTGGTTTCCCGGCAACTCTCTGCGGTCATCGAGCGGGCCGGGGTAGCGGCATTGCGCTCGGCGGTCATTGCCTACGAGCCGGTCTGGGCGATCGGTACCGGCAGGACGGCATCGCCGGCGCAGGCGCAGGAGGTGCATGCGGCAATCCGCGCGCAGGTGGCAGGTCTCGATGCGGACATCGCCGGTGACTTGCGGATTCTCTACGGCGGTAGCGTCAAACCGCAGAACGCGGTGGAACTGTTCGCGCAGGCGGACATCGATGGCGGTCTGATCGGTGGCGCAGCCCTGGTCGCGGACGATTTTCTGGCGATCTGCCAGGCGGCAGGCTGATAGGCGGCGATAGACATATGAACTGGCTCTTTTCCATTCTTCTGACGATCCACATTCTGGTTGCTCTGGTGATCATAGGTCTCGTCCTCATGCAGCACGGCAAGGGTGCCGACATGGGCGCGGCGTTCGGGAGCGGTGCTTCCGGCAGCCTGTTCGGCGCCACCGGGTCGGCCAATTTCATGAGCCGGACGACAGGCGTTTTGGCGGCGGTGTTCTTCGCGACCAGCCTGAGCCTGGCCTACGTCGCTTCGAGCAAGCCAAAAACGACTGGCAGTGTCATGCAGGAGACGGTACAATCGCAGCCGGCTTCAACGCCTGCTCCGGCAGGCGCCGAGTCGCCTGCAGTGCCCGCCGATGCTGGCTCCAGGGCGAAAGAAATACCGAAGTAGCGCAAGGCGGTTCATCCGGCATGGTCCCTCGCCGGAGGTCCCGGAAAGGCAGTGCCGACGTGGTGGAATTGGTAGACACGCTATCTTGAGGGGGTAGTGGCGCGAGCTGTGCGAGTTCGAGTCTCGCCGTCGGCACCAGAAAAAAGGGGGCAGTGGCCGGAAGGCATGTGTTTCGTACAAGAAACTGAATATTGGCGGCGGGTCATGGAAAACTACTTTCCAATCCTGATGTTCGTCCTGGTGGGGATCGCGGTCGGCGTACTCCCCGTTGCAATGGGTTTCATGCTGGCCCCCAGCAAACCGGACCCGGAAAAGCTCTCTCCCTACGAGTGTGGCTTCGAAGCGTTCGAAGATGCGCGCATGAAATTCGATGTGCGCTATTACCTGATCGCCATCCTCTTCATCCTGTTCGACCTTGAAATCGCCTTCCTTTTTCCGTGGGCGACCATTTTCAAGGACATCGTCGCGAGCGAATCCATCAAGCTGTTCGGTTTCATCGAAATGCTGGTCTTTGTCGCCATCCTGGTCGTCGGCTATGTCTATGCCTGGGCCAAGGGTGCGCTGGAATGGGAATGAGGCTCCACCATGGGTATTGAAGGCGTCCTCCAGGAAGGCTTCGTCACGACGACGGCCGACAAGCTGATCAACTACATGCGGACCGGCTCGATGTGGCCGATGACTTTCGGCCTCGCCTGCTGCGCGATCGAAATGATCCACGCCGGCGTCGCACGCTATGACCTCGACCGCTTCGGGATCGTCTTCAGGCCCAGCCCGCGCCAGTCCGACGTGATGGTCGTTGCCGGAACCCTGACCAACAAGATGGCGCCTGCCATGCGCAAGGTATACGACCAGATGGCCGAGCCGCGCTGGGTGATCTCCATGGGTTCCTGCGCCAATGGCGGCGGTTACTACCATTACGCCTATTCGGTGGTGCGCGGCTGCGACCGCATCGTTCCGGTCGATATCTACGTACCGGGCTGCCCGCCGACGGCGGAAGCGCTGATCTACGGGATCATCCAGCTGCAGAACAAGATTCGTCGTACCAATACCATTGCCCGTTAATTGCCGAGGCTGATTCGCTATGTCCGCCAAGCTGGAAACGCTTAGTCAAAACCTGCAGACGCACTTCGGAGACAAGCTCAGGTCGACGAAACTCGCTGTCGGCGAGTTGACCATCGAAGTCGGGCCTGCCGACTACCTCGCCATCATGACTGCCCTGCGTGACGAACCCGATCTGGGTTTCGAGGAGATCATCGACCTGTGCGGGGTCGATTACTCGACCTACGGTGACGGCGCCTGGTCGGGCCGCCGGTTTGCGGTGGTTTCCCATCTCCTGTCGATCGCCCACAACTGGCGCTTGCGGGTGCGCGTCTTCGCCGACGACGACGAGTTTCCCAGGGTGGATTCCGTCACCCGTGTCTGGACGAGCGCCAACTGGTTCGAGCGCGAGGCCTTCGATCTGTACGGTATCGCCTTCGTCGGCCATGAGGATCTGCGCCGCATCCTGACCGACTACGGATTCATCGGCCACCCGTTCCGCAAGGATTTCCCGATCTCCGGTTATGTCGAGATGCGCTATGACCCGGACCAGGCTCGCGTCATCTATCAGCCGGTGACCATCGAGCCCCGCGAGAACACGCCGCGCATCCTGCGCGAAGACACCTACGGGGATCCCGCTCATGGCTGATATCCGGAATTTCACCCTCAATTTCGGTCCGCAGCACCCGGCCGCGCATGGCGTGCTGCGCCTGGTGCTGGAACTGGACGGCGAGGTCGTCCAGCGCGCGGACCCGCACATCGGACTTCTCCATCGCGCGACGGAGAAGCTGGCGGAGACGCGGACCTGGGTGCAGTCGGTGCCCTACATGGACCGCCTCGACTACATGTCCATGATGTGCAACGAGCACGCCTACTGCATGGCGATCGAGCGTCTGCTCGACGTCGAGGTGCCGATCCGCGGCAAGTATGTCCGCACCATGTTCGACGAAGTGACGCGCGTGCTGAACCACCTGTTGTGGATCGGCTGTCATGCGCTGGACGTTGGCGCGATGACCATGGCGCTCTACACGTTCCGCGAGCGTGAAGACCTGATGGATGTCTATGAGGCGGTTTCCGGGGCCCGCATGCACGCCGCTTATTACCGCCCGGGCGGTGTCTACCGCGATCTTCCGGATCGCATGCCGCAGTACCAGGAATCGACCTGGACCAATGCCAAGAAGGCCAAGGAAAAGAACGAGAACCGCAGCGGAACGCTGCTCGACTTCCTGGAGGACTTCACCAACCGCTTCCCGACCTATCACTCCGAATACCACACCCTGCTGACCGACAACCGGATCTGGAAGCAGCGCTTGGTCAACGTCGGCGTCGTGACGCCGGAGCGGGCCATGCAGATGGGCTTCACCGGCGCCATGCTGCGCGGTTCCGGAATCGCCTGGGATCTGCGCAAGAAGCAGCCGTACGCTGCCTACGACAAGGTGGACTTCGACATTCCGGTCGGCGTCAATGGCGACAGCTACGACCGCTATCTGGTGCGCATGGAGGAAATGCTCCAGTCCAACCGGATCATCAAGCAGTGCATCGAATGGCTGCGCAATAATCCCGGGCCGGTGATCACCGACAACCACAAGGTTGCGCCACCTTCACGCGAGGACATGAAGTCCAACATGGAGGAACTGATCCACCACTTCAAGTTGTTCACCGAAGGGATCCATGTTCCGGCCGGGGAGGTGTATGCCGCGGTTGAGCATCCCAAGGGCGAGTTCGGCATCTATGTCATTTCCGACGGCGCCAACAAGCCGTACCGCCTGAAGATCCGGCCACCGGGCTATGTCCACCTCGCGAGCATGGACGAAATGTCGCGCGGCCACATGATTGCCGACGTCGTCACGATTATCGGTTCCCAAGATGTTGTTTTTGGCGAGATTGACCGCTGATGTTTTCCGCTGAAACCCTCCAGAAATTTGCCCGCGAGGTCAGCAAGTATCCTGCCGACCAGAAGCAGTCGGCTGTGATGGCCTGCCTTGCGCTTGCCCAGGAAGAGCAGGGCTGGTTGCCCCCCGAAGCCATCGAAGGCGTTGCCGCCTATCTCGGCATGGCGCCGATCGCCGCCTACGAGGTTGCTTCCTTCTACAACATGTACGACCTCAAGCCGGTCGGCAAGTACAAGATCACCGTCTGTACCAACCTGCCATGCGCGCTCTCCGGCGGCTATCACGCTGGCGAATATGTCCAGAAGAAGCTCGGCATCGGCTATGGCGAAACGACGGTGGACGGCGTGTTCTCGCTGAAGGAAGGCGAGTGCATGGGTGCCTGTGGCGATGCGCCGGTGATGATCGTCAATAACCGCACCATGTGCAGCCACATGCTGCCGGAACAGATCGACAAGCTGCTGGAGGAGTGCAAATAATGGCCATGCTTGGTTCGATCAACGGCGTCCTGATGGAAGGCCTTGATGGCGACAACACGTGGTGCCTGAAGGATTACGTCGCCCGTGGCGGTTATGCGCAACTGCGCCGCATCCTTGAAAACAGGATGTCGCAGGAAGAAGTGATCAGCGAGGTCAAGAAGTCCGTTCTGCGCGGCCGCGGCGGCGCCGGCTTTCCGACCGGCCTGAAGTGGTCGTTCATGCCGCGCTCGTTCCCGGGCGACAAGTACGTCGTCTGCAACACCGACGAGGGCGAGCCGGGCACCTTCAAGGACCGCGACATCATGCGCTACAACCCGCATGCGGTCATCGAGGGCATGGCGATCGCCGGCTACGCGATGGGTGCGAACCGGGGCTACAACTACGTGCATGGCGAGATCTGGGAGCTCTACAAGCGTTTCGAGGAAGCGCTCGACGAGGCCCGCGCTGCCGGTTTCATCGGCCAGAACATCCTGGGGTCCGGATTCAACTTCGAGTTGTTTGCCCACCATGGCTACGGCGCCTACATCTGCGGCGAGGAAACCGCGCTGCTCGAATCCATCGAGGGCAAGAAGGGGCAGCCCCGTTTCAAGCCGCCGTTCCCGGCGTCGTTCGGCCTCTACGGCAAGCCGACCACGATCAACAACACAGAAACCTTCGCGGCGATCCCGTTCATCCTGAAGATGGGCGGCGAGGAATTCCTGAATCTCGGCAAGCCGAACAACGGCGGCACCAAGCTGTTTTCGGTTTCCGGCCACGTTAACCGCCCCGGCAACTACGAGATCCCGCTCGGCACGCCGTTCGCGACGCTGCTCGAAATGTGCGGCGGCATGCGCGGCGGGCGCCAGCTGAAGGCGGTCATTCCCGGCGGTTCCTCGGCGCCGGTCGTTCCTGGTGCCGTGATGATGGACGCCACGATGGATTACGACGGCATCAGCAAGGCTGGCTCGATGCTCGGCTCCGGCGCCGTCATCGTCATGGACGAAACGGTCTGCATGGTCAAGGCACTCGAGCGCCTGTCCTTCTTCTACTACGAGGAATCCTGCGGGCAATGCACGCCCTGCCGCGAAGGCACGGCGTGGATGTACAAGGTCGTGCATCGCATCGAGAACGGCCTGGGCAAGGCGGAAGATCTGGATCTGCTCGGCAGCGTCCTCGGCAACATCATGGGCCGCACCATCTGCGCGCTCGGCGATGCCGCCGCGTTGCCGGTGCAGAGCTTCCTCAGGCACTTCGGCAGCGAATTCGAATACCACATCGAACACAAGACCTGCCTGGTTCCCAAGGATGTGCAGTGGGCAGGCAGCGGTTTCCACAAGGTCCAGGCCTGACGGAAGCCTTTCAGGCGACAGATACGAAAGAACTGGCTACAAGGTAGCGACATGCTAGAAATCGAGATCGACGGCAAGAAGGCGCAAGTACCCGATGGCAGCACGGTGATGGATGCCGCGCACCAGCTGGGCGTATACATTCCGCATTTTTGCTACCACAAGAAGCTTTCGATTGCCGCGAACTGCCGCATGTGTCTGGTGCAGGTCGAGAAGGCGCCGAAGCCCCTGCCGGCCTGCGCGACGCCGGTCACCAACGGCATGAAGGTGTTCACCCACTCCGACCTCGCGATCAAGGCGCAGAAGGGGGTGATGGAATTCCTCCTCATCAACCACCCGCTCGATTGCCCGATCTGCGACCAGGGCGGCGAGTGCCAGTTGCAGGACATGTCGGTCGGCTACGGCCCGATGAAGAGCCGCTATAGCGAGGAAAAACACGTCGTCTTCCACAAGAACGTCGGCCCGCTGGTCTCGATGGAGGAGATGAGCCGCTGCATCCACTGCACCCGCTGCGTGCGATTCGGCCAGGAAATCGCCGGCATCATGGAACTCGGCATGGCCAACCGCAACATGCATTCCGAGATCACCACCTTCCTCGGGCGGACGGTCGATTCCGAACTGTCGGGCAACATGATCGACCTGTGCCCGGTCGGCGCGCTGACTTCCAAGCCCTTC
>Ga0209391_10000442_pt1 | contig 19404 bp, 15 predicted proteins | sample PPLLak3March2015_FD_187246 | JGI IMG/M metagenome (GOLD analysis project Ga0209391, IMG submission 187246) | Freshwater sediment microbial communities from Prairie Pothole Lake near Jamestown, North Dakota, USA - PPLs Lake P7 Core (1) Depth... | ecosystem: Environmental > Aquatic > Freshwater >...
TTCAACGGCTCGCTTGTCGTTCTTCATTGGATTTCCCGTTCTGATTGACGTCGCGTCGCGTTCAGCGCCGGGCGGCCTAACGCGCGAGCCCTGCGTCGCTCGCCTGCGCGATCGACGGCTGCACACTCATCGACGCCGCTGCGAACGCGGCTGCCGCCAGGAGCGAGAAGCCTTGGGGCTTGTGGCCCGAGTGACTCACGCGGCTTTGCTCCGGTCCGTAATGCCCGCATCCCGATTCACGACGGGTTGCACCTGACCCGAGATCGAGCGGTAAACCCCGGCACCCAACAGGCCACCCACGATCGGCGCGACCCAGAAGAACCACAGTTGCTCCAGCGCCAGGCCACCCGCGAAGAGCGCCACGCCGGTGCTGCGTGCGGGGTTGACCGAGGTGTTCGTTACCGGGATGCTGATCAGGTGAATCAGCGTCAGCGCCAGTCCGATGGCGATTGGCGCGAAGCCCTTGGGTGCACGCTCGTCCGTTGCACCCAGGATCACGACGAGGAACATCGCCGTCATCACCACTTCGCAGACGAGTGCCGAGACGAACGAGTAGCCGCCGGGGGAGTGCGCGCCAAAGCCATTCGATGCAAAGCCGTCGGCCGCTGAAAAGCCTGCCTTGCCACTGGCGATGACATAGAGAACGCTTGCGGCCAGTACAGCGCCGATGACTTGCGACGTGATGTAGGGCAGCAGCTGCGAGGCGGGGAAACGCCCGCCCGCCCACAGTCCAACCGACACCGCAGGGTTGAGGTGGCAGCCACTGATGTGGCCGATCGCGAAGGCCATGGTCAGCACGGTCAGACCGAAGGCCAGCGAGACACCCGCCAGGCCGATGCCCAGCTCGGGGAAGGCTGCGGCCAACACCGCACTTCCGCAACCGCCCAGCACGAGCCAGAAGGTGCCGACGATTTCCGCTGCGTACTTGTTCATGGTTTTCTCCTTGAGGTGAGTCGGGCCTGGTCAGAACTGCACGCCGGTTAACACGCGTGCGGTGGTCGGAAACGCGGTGAGCTGCCGCACCCCGGCCAGCTTTACGGCGATGGCCAGGGTGCGGACGCAAGCCACGGAGGGGACGGTGACCTAGCGCTGTGGCGAGCGCGCAGGCGTCGGCCGGGAACCTTGCGGCTTCCACTCGAGTTCCGGCTTTTCCGGGAGGCCACGCGTGATCGCTGGTCCCATCGAGGGGTCGTTACCGTCCTTCATGGGCGAGGAGAGGTCGACGATTTCGCAGAAGCCCGTCGCGACGATCGGGCCTTCGGGCGAGCCCTCGCGAAACTGGATGACGCCCTCGATGAAGCCGCCCGCCAGGCCGACGCCCTCCTGGTCGGGATGGCTGGGGCCGTAGTAGAAGGTCCCTTTGGGTGTCTTCATCACGCCCCACCAAGGGTACTTTTGTCCGGTCGACGGCGACGTCCACCACTTCGTCGGCTCGGCCGTAAGCGTGGGGCCGAAGTGATTCTCGCGACGGCCGGTCGAGCCGTCTATGTACTGGAACCGGTTCATCTCCAGGCGCGGTTGGGTGAAGCCTTGGCCGTCGTAGTACTGGCGCCAGCTGAAGGCATCGCCGTTGGTCATCCGCGCGTAGCCATAGAAGTAGCGATACTGGTAGGCGTTGCGGAAATTGCCCCACTGGTGCTCGAACCAGCCCGTACCCTTGAAACGGATCGTCTTACCCGCGACATTCAGCGTGCCGGCCGTCGCCATGTTCGGCGCAATGTAGTACCAGGTCAGCCCGTACATGGTCTCCGGGTGCTGGCGATCCTTGGGGTCATACCCGATCGCCTCCAGGCCCCAGTACGCCGCCGGCACGTAGCCGGGGAACTCCGCCACCGAGGTGAAGTCGAGCGAGAAAGGCGCGTTCTTGCCCTCTGCGATCGTGCTCTTTGCCGTGAAGTGCCAGCTCTCGCTGGCGTGCAGATACTCGGTCGAGAACGCCGTCTCCGGGCCGCTCATCGCGTATTTGAAGCGGAAGTCCTTGGCATCAGGCGCGGTGCCCTCAGACGTGAACTTGCCGGGAAACACCACCAGCGCCGTGTGGAACTCACCGGTCTTGATGTTGTGGTACGAGAACAGACCGTTTTGCAGCGGCCGTCCGTCCTCCTTCATCCAGCCCTGGCTCAGCGGCACCCAGAACACCGAGATGTCGTCGCCGGTGTCCAGGTCCTTGGCCAGGATGGTGATGTACTGCCACTCGTTGAAGTCGTTGGTCTGGTAGAACTTGCCCCCGTGCATCGCGTGGTCGCGCGGCAGCGAGTACGGGGCCTGCCCGGACACGCTCTCGATGCCGGGGCCTTCAAAAGGCTGTATCTGCGCGCTGTGTGCGTCTGCTGCCTTCATCATGATCACTCCTGAGTGAATGGAGATACGTTGTTGAACCGACGACGGGCAGCAGAACGGACCAGCTGCGTCATGCTCACACTACGCAGAGTGCCGATGAGAAAGAACTGTTAGATCTGACAGGTGCGCCGCCGCGAGTCAGGCATGGTGGCGCAGAGCGAAGCGCGCAATTACTTCGGACCTTGCGCGCTCGGGTCAGGCATCGCCGGGCAACGCTGGCCCGGCCAGACGCCGACGAACCGTTCGACCACAAGCGTCGCCCGAGGAGGCTGGGTAAGCTCCATCGACGGGCGAAACGTGAGCAGTCCCTCCAGGCTCACCAGCAGACGCTCGCCGGGTTCTGCGCGCGCCTTCAAATAGGCTGCCTCGAGCGCCTTGTAGTCGGCGTCCATTGACACCGGCACGGAGCGGTTGTCAGCGCAGAGCACGATGTTCGCCGCATCCGCCACGGACACAAACAATCCTGCGAGCAGCAGCCGGGGTTCTATGGGAGCAAACGTCGGCTGTCGTTCCAGGCGGTCGTTGTGGGCCGATTCAATCGGCTTGCCCTGCAGATCGAGCTTGCGCACGGCCCCGCCGCTGTGCACCGGCAACAGGAATACGGGCGCTTCGCGTCCCCCGCTCAGCACGACGCGGCCACTGCCAGCCTCTTGCCACCAGCGGCCGATGTCGTCGTACTGATTCGGCGCGGGCTGGCCGACGTGCGTCGTGCGCAACTGGAAGCGGCCCTCCGGGAAAAGGTCCACGTGCCAGCGTATCGAATTGTCCGCGCCCGTCAGTTCGCCCTCGAACGAAGCCGGCAACGCGCCGAGTGCGAGCGCCTCTGGCGCCGCCTGCGGACCCCGGCCTGCCGACACAAGCAGCAGCTGGAGCGGCGCGTTGCGAGCGTCGAACGGGGAATGAATGGTGTCCGTCGTGAAAAGAAGCTTTCCGGCCTGCGCGACGGTAGCGCGCACCGCATAGCGTCCCCGAGGATCGACGGCCGCCTCGTCATAGGAAATCTTGAACCGGAACGGCGGCTGGCCCGCGGGTTCGAGCCGGGCCCGCCCGAGCACCACGGCCGGCACGTCGGCGCGCGAGATGTCCTGCAGTTGCGCCTCGAACATGGCGTCCGGCGGCAGGGCGATCCGCTCGCGGTAATACGCCGTGCCTTCCAGCGTGCCGGCCCACGAGGGGCTGGCCGCCGTGCACAGCAGGGTCATGCATGCCAGCGGATAAAAGCGAGTGCGGACGAAGAAAGTCATGGGGTGCGATGCGATGGCGGCCCAGCCACGCCGCAGCTTCCTACAGCAGCGCCTTCGCTATATTGGCGAGCAGTTGCCCGATCGGAATCTCCAGCGCCAGCATGATCAGCAGCGGAAGAACGGCGGCCAGGAGCAGCGGCATCACGGACGACTTGGATAGCGGAACCGTGCGCATCGCCGTTACTGCGGTGTACAGGGTGGCGACGTCCGCCACCGGGCCAAGTTCCGGGGCGTCGAGCACCTTGTGTTCACCGACACGCTTGCCTTCGATCCAGCGCTGATGCACGAGGCGGCCGTGCTCGCCGACGAGAGCTCCGTAGTCAAGCAGCGCCTGCCGCTTCGCGCGCGCGAGTGGCCCGGCGAACGCGAGCATCGGCAGCAGGAAAACGAGCACGGTGGTCACCGTGAACACTGCCATCTGGATCCGGAAGGTCTTCACGCTGATGTCGTGGTAGACGACATCGTGCGCGAGCATCGCCGCCGTCACGGCGCTCATCGCAAGGACGACAGGAGCAAACGCCGCGGGAAAGCGTGCGAGAAAACCGAGGCCGCCAGTCCGATCGGGATGCGTTGGCACGATCGACAGTCGCAAGCGGGCGATGCCGCCAAACAACAGGAACAGCAGGACGACCCTCCACGCCCACCCGAGAAGCAGGGTCAGGTAGATCGGACGCCCGACGTACAGGAACCACCACGCACCGAAGCCCAGGCTGCGGCTGTCGCCCGGGTCGGTGGCCCACTCGACCTCGTGAACGCGATGGAGCACATCGGAGACGGTGACCACCGCGATCACGATGCCGAGTATCGCGATCCAGGGCAGGACCGCGTCGCGCAGCCGGGCAAGGCGGACGATTAGCGACTGCATCGCCGCCATCTGGTCGGCGGGCACGATGCCTGTCGTGACGAACCGGAGGAGAAGCTGCCCGGAAATCGCGTGAACCCCGCCCTCCGCGAAGATGAGCAGCGGAATCGCCACCAGGAAGCGGACGTGGATGCCGAATTGGGCCAGCAGGGGCTCGCCGGCCGTATCCGCGATGGCGCGTCCCGTCCACGCCGCCCAGACGGCGATTGGCAACCACGCCAGCAACGACCAGAACAACGCACGGCGCGCGATCCCGAGCCCGGTTTCCGGAATGAGCCCGAACTTTCGCTGCAGGCGGAATGCCGGGTCGTCCCGCACGACGGAGAGCCCGAGCGAAGCCAGGGTGGCCGGCGCCACCCCGCTGTTGCGCCCTGCTTCGATCGTGCTGTCGTAGTTGTTCATGGGGCCTTGCAGCAGTCGTCACCGACGCCCCCGGTGTAGCTCACCGGGACGCCCGACGTCTGGGTTCTCGCGCCTATTCAGGTATGGCTTCCTGACGCGCGGCGTTTCGGTCGCGCTGCATCAGGCTGAAGCGTACGTCACCGAACACCGCGGCGGACCTGTCAGAAGTTACAGGTGCGGACGTCGAAACTGACTCCCTGTGATGAATTCGTTTTCCGCGGTGAGGGCAGGTGCGGTAACGTAGATCGATGCAGTCTTGCTTTTCGACGTTGCTGGCCAGATGCGTTATGGCGGGTTTGGTGCTGCTGGGTGCCGCGTCGCCGGCTCGCGGCGAGATATCAACTGCTCAGCCACTGAACGTCGTGGTGATCGAAGGCTTCGACGGAGGCCGGCCGCTCTGGTTGCAGTTCCAGAACGCGTTTCGCGATGCAATGGTGCAAGTGCGGCCGGGCCCGCTCGCGCTCTACTTCGAGAGCATCGATGCGGTCCGCTTTCCGCGCGAAGGCTACCTCGACGATTACGAACGCTGGCTCGTCGAGAAGTACCGCGGTCGAAAGGTCGACGCGATTGTTGCCGCGTACAGCGTTCCGCTCGATCGTCTGCTGAGATGGCGCCGGGACATCTGGGGCAACGCCCCGATGGTGATCGTGCTGATCGATCCGCGGGCGGTCGCGCGCTTACCAGATGATGCTGGAATTGCCGCACTCACATGGACCTCGGATGCCCCGGGTACCGTCGCGCTGGCGCGGCAACTGCTCCCAGCCACAAGGCAAGTCTTCTTCATCGGTGGCGATCGCTTCGGCGACCCGGTGGGCACGTATTTCAAGAACATCCTGTCCGCCGAGAAAGCCATCCAGCAGGTTGAACCCGTCTCGACCACCGTACCGGAACTGGCACTGGAAGTTGCTACCCTGCCGTCGAACACGGTCGTGTTCTACAGCGGTGTTTACCAGGACGCACGTTCGATTGCATTCACCGCGCGCGACGTGCTCGACGCCCTCTCAAAAACGGCGAACCGCCCTATCTTCGGAGTGAGCCGGTCCTATCTCGGCCACGGCATCGTGGGCGGCGTGCTGCTCGATCCGGTTGCGTACGCGAAGGCGAGTGCCAGCACGCTCGTACGCATGCTGCGGGAACCCGGCGTCGCGATTCCTGCTTCGGCGCCGGCGGATGGGCAGGCATTGACCGTTGACTTTTCCCAGCTGCAGCGCTGGGGAATTTCGCCGCGGCGAATACCCGCCGACGCGATCGTTGTAAACCGCCCGCCCGGGCTCTGGGAGCAGTACTACCGCGAGGTCATGCTCGCAGCGGCGGTGCTGGCGCTCCAGTCCGTGCTTCTGATCTTCCTGCTGCTCGAACAAAGACGGCGCAGAACGGCCGAGACCGGGCTGCGTCACCTCAGCGGCCGGCTCCTCGTGGGCCAGGAGGAGGAGCGACGACGCATCGCCAGCGAGCTGCACGACGACGTAAACCAGAAAGTGGCACTGCTCGCGATCGGTCTCGACGGACTTGCGGCCTCTGGCGCGCGTGATGCGCGGGAAGCCGCCGAATTGCGCGATCTCGCGAACGAAGCCCGCGGCCTGGGCAGGGACGTGCACGCCCTCGCCCGGCGCCTGCGGCCACCCCAGATCGACACGGCCGGGCTCGGCTCAGCGCTGGAGGACCTCGCGAAGCGCACGCAGCAAAGAACCGGGATCGAGATCTCGGTAGTGGATCGCGGATGGCCTTCGAACGCACCTGCTGAAGCCTCGATCGTGCTCTATCGCGTCGCGCAGGAGGCGTTGCAGAACGCAGTCAAGCACAGCGCCGCCCGATCTGTGCGAATCGTACTGGGGGGGAGCCCCGCGCGACTGGAACTGAGCGTGTCGGATGACGGGTTGGGCCTCGTCCCCGGCGCGCCTGATACGAGCAACGGCATGGGTATCGCCGGAATGCGGGAGCGCCTGGGACTGGTCGGCGGAACACTGAACGTTGAAGGGGTCGAGCGAGAGGGGACCACCGTGAGTGCAGCAGTGCCGCTCCCTGTCACGCTTCCGATCCTGTAACGAGCGCAAGACATGCATTCCCGACTCCGCGTGGTACTGGCCGATGACCACACCATGCTGCTGCAGGCATTTCGGAACCTGTTGCGCGCACACTTCGAGGTGATCGGCGCCGTCGGCGACGGAGAGGCATTGGTGAGCGCCGCCTCGGAGCTACGTCCCGACGTCATCGTCGCGGATATTTCCATGCCGGGGCTCACCGGCCTGCAGGCGGCGGAACGAATCCTCGCTGAACACCCGCAGGCGCGCATCGTCTTCTTGACGATGAACGAAGACGCCGGGATCGCCGCGCAGGCATTCCGCGTGGGTGCCGCAGGCTTCGTGCTGAAGAGCGACACTGCCACGGAACTCGTCGACGCCATCGATTGCGTGGCGGCCGGCGATCGCTATCTGTCCAGGCGTATCGCGGGCGGCGATGTCGACGCGCTGCTCGCGGCAAGCGCGCGCTCGACCATGGCGACACTCACGCCGCGCGAACGCGAAGTCGTTCGCCTGCTCGTGGCCGGCAACGCGATGAAGCAAGTCGCATCGATCCTCGGCATCACGGCCCGCACGGTCGCCTTCCACAAGTATCGCGCCATGGAAGCGCTGGGCGTGAAGACCAGCAGCGAGCTGATCGCGGTCGCGCTGAAGCTGAACCTGCTCTGAGCAATTGCTCCGTCTACTGTCAGTTCTGACAGTGACGTCCACCACCCCGTCTCGTCTAGCCTTGCGCTCAATTCATATTTGCACGTGACGAGCGGGTCGGCGCAATCCCACCCCCCCCCGCGTCGGCTTGCTCGTTACGTGCGATCTCCTGAAGGCCGACCAGGCAAAACGGGCAGCCGACACAACACAGCGAGTAGGAAAAGACGCGCGCCCGGGCCGCGCTGACGAAGGGGCGCAGGGCGCGGCCGGAACCAGCGATGAAGGCTAACTTGGATCCGGCTGGCGGGGGTCGGTCATCGCCGTCCTCGGATACAAGCGCACGATTGCTCACGACGAGGGTGATGCGCACATCAACACTTACATGTAGCAACTGCTGCACAGGTTCTGAAAGGAGACCCGCGATGTCAGGTAAGAAATCCCAGGAGATGACGCGATGAAACGTCTTGCAAGGCGCACAAAGCCGCTAACAGCCTCGATCAGCCTCGCGCTCGCTCTAGCCGCGTTGCCCACGGCTCGTGCTGACGCGCAGGCCGCAGATACGGGCCGCAACTTCGAGATCTACGGTTTCGCGCAGGCCGACTTCATCCAGGACTTCGATGGCCGCCTCGACCCCAACTGGGACGATGCGTTCCGCCCCTCGAAGATCGGCATCGATGAGCAGTTCGGCAGCGACGGGCAGTCGAGCTTGAGCGTCAAGCAGAGCCGCTTCGGCGTCAAAGGCAGCATGCCGACGGGCGATGGCAGCGAGCCGCTCAACTTCAAGTTCGAGTTCGACCTGTTCGGCACCGGCGTGGATGCGGGCCAGACGACGTTCCGCCTGCGCCACGCCTACGGCGAGTGGGGCCGGCTGCTGGCCGGACAGACCAACACCTTGTTCATGGACGGCGACGTGTTCCCGAACACGATCGACTACTGGGGTCCGTCGGGCATGGTGTTCTACCGCAACGTGCAGATCCGGTACACGCCGTTCAAGACGGAGAACAGCCACTTCGCGATCGCGATCGAGCGGCCGGGCAACGACATCGATTCCGGCAACCTGCGCCTGATCGAGGGCCTTGAAGATGCACAGGTGCAGAACGACGAGACGCTGCCGGACCTGACCGCGCAGTACCGCCACGGCGGCGACTGGGGTCACGTGCAGGTGGCCGGCATACTGCGCAAGGTCGGCTTCGAGACGCGCCCGACCTCCGCCGACCGCTGGTCGAGCGGCAGCGAGACCGGTTGGGGCATCAACCTGGGCTCCGCGATCAACGTCTTTGGCAGCGACAAGATCCTGCTGCAGTTCGTCTACGGCGAAGGCATTGCGAACTACATGAACGACGGCGGCATGGACCTGGCGCCGGCCGCAACGTTCGGTGAGGTCGCGGTGACCAGCCTCCAGGCCGAGGCCGTCCCGCTCACCGGCGTCGTCGCCTACTACGACCATTACTGGAGCCCGAAGTGGTCTAGCTCGATCGGCTACAGCTACACCGAAGTCGACAACACCAACTTCCAGGCGGACGACACGTTCAACAAGGGTGAGTACGCCTCGGCGAACCTGCTGCACTACCCGGCCGCGAACCTGATGATCGGTGGCGAGTTCCTCTACGGCCGGCGCACCAACAACGACGGCGCGGACGGCGACGACATGCGCTTCCAGTTCACGGTCAAGTACAACTTCGGCATCGCGCTCTGATGCAGCCCTAAATGAAGGAAATCATCATGAATACCCTCCACACGAAGTCGCTGGCCGCCGGGCTGATGGCCACGCTGTCGCTCGGCCTCGCCGCGCCGGCCTACGCAAAAGGTCCGGTGCCCGACGTTGCCGTCAAGCAATTCCAGCCGCTGGTCGACGCCGCGTACGCCAAGTACAAGGGCCTGCAGGACGGCAAGAACGCAGACTACATCCCGATCCTGACCGAGACGCCGAGCGACCTGTTCGGCGTGGTCATCGTCACGAAAGATGGCAAGGTCTACAGCGCCGGTGACGTCGACTACCAGTTCTCGATCCAGTCGGTGTCGAAGCCGTTCACGGCCGCGCTCGTCATGACGCAGCAGGGCCCGGCCGTGCTCAAGGAGAAGATCGGCGTCGAGCCGACGGGCATGTCCTTCAACTCGAAGCTCGCGCTGGCGGTGTACGAGAACTCGGTCAACCCGATGGTCAACGCCGGCGCGATCGCGGCCGTGAGCCTGGTCAAGGCTACCTCCGAGGCGGACCGCTGGAACCAGGTGTCGCAGAACCTGAGCGACTTTGCGGGACGTCCGCTGACCGTGCTCGAGAAAGTGTACGACTCGGAGTACACCACTGCGTTCGGCAATCGCGGCATCGCCAACCTGCTGTACAACTGGGGCCGTCTCTACAGCGAGCCCGAAGAAGCGCTGCGGGTTTACACGCGCGAGTGCTCGGTCGGCGTGAGCGCGAAGGACTTGGGGATGATGGGCGCGACACTCGCCAACGGCGGCGTCAATCCGCTGACGAAGAAGCAGGTGATGCCGGCCCAGCACGTGCCGGAACTGCTGGCGATCATGGCGACGGCCGGGTTCTATGACGAATCGGGCGACTGGATGTATACCGCGGGCTTGCCGGCCAAGACGGGCGTCGGTGGCGGCATCGTCGCGGTCGTGCCGGGACGTTTTGCGATCGCTGCGTTCTCCCCGCGGCTGAACGAAGCCGGCAACAGCGTCCGCTCGCTGAACGCCATTCGCGACATCGCGGGGGCGCTCGGCGTGGGCGTGTTTGGGCCAAACCCGGACTGATGCGATGAGCAGCCAGCGTGTTTGTACCGCCGTCACTGCCCTGGCCACGGTGGTCATCGCGCTGGCCAGCTCCACGGTCGCGGCGACGGACAAGCCGGCGGTGGCGCCGGCTTACCTCTTCAACGACTCGCACTTTCACCTGACCAATTACATCCAGCGGGGCACGGACATCCGCAAGTACCTGGAGATCATGGGCGACAAGGTCGGCCGCTCCACGCTCTTCGGGATCCCGCTGCAGCAGACCTGGTCGCACGAGAACTCCGGCGACTTCGCGCCGACCTATTACCTGCACACCGACGCGCCGCTGTATTACTACTCGTTCACCGACGCCTACATCGCGCGCGTCTACGAGTCGCTGCCGCCGGAGCAGCAGGCACGCCTCGACCCGATGATCACGGGCTTTAATCCGGCTGACATGTACGCTGTCGACCACATCCGGCGCGTGCTGGAGGTGTTCCCCGGCGTGTTCACCGGCATCGGCGAGTTCACGATCCACAAGGAGTTCGTCTCGTCGAAGGTGGCCGGGGACACGGCCAGCCTGACGGACCCGGCGCTTGACCTCATTCTGGAGTTCGCGGCCGACGTCGGTCTCGTCGTCGTCCTGCACAACGACATCGACATGCCCTTTGCGAAGGCGGGGGCGGAACCTGTGTTTCTGACGCAGATGAAAAGCCTGCTGCGCCGCCACCCGCGCACCACGATCATCTGGGCGCACACGGGCCTGGGGCGCGTTGTGCATCCGGTGCAGGGCCAGGCGAGCGAGGATCCGGCCGAACGCAGCCCGGGCCACCGCACGATCGTCGAGGCGATCGTCGAAGACCCCGCACTGAGCCACGTCTACTTCGATATATCGTGGGATGAAGTCGCCAAGTACGCCGTGGGGTCCCCTGAGTCGATCGAGGGCACGGCCGCGATGTTCAACAAGCATCCCGACCGATTCCTGTTCGGCACCGACAACGTTGCGCCGCCCGACCAGGCCACGCAGCTGCGCGTGTTCAATCTCTGGGATCCGATCTGGGCGCTGCTGACCCCCGAGGCGAGCCTGAAGATCCGCAAGGGTAATTACGAAAGGCTGTTCGACGCTGCGCGCCTCAAGGTGCGCGCCTGGGAAAAAGCCAACGTGCCAGGTGTCGTTGGTGCGGGAAGAGGGACACAGAAATGACCAACCGAGTTCTTCTGAGTGCGGTGGCGTCGACGCTTGCGTGGGCCCCCATGCTCGCGTCGTCCGCAGACCTCTCGGTCGAAGATCGCTTGAAGGCGCTGGAGTCGATCCAGCAGCAAATGCAGTCACGCCAGGACCAGCTGGAGCAGATGGTGCGTGATCGAGACACTCGCATCGAGCAATTGGAGCGCGAACGAGTCGGCGCCGGGCCTGCGCCTGCTGCGGGCGGGGCCGGTCCAGCAATTGTCGCCGCACCGGCGGTTGTTGCAGCCGCCGCCGCGCCGGAACCCGAGTTGACCATCGAGGCGTTCAATCGCATGACGGATCTCGAAAAGTCACGGCTCACGCGTGAGCAAATCGCTGCGCTCCAGAGCCAGTCGCCGCAGACAGGCGGCATCCTCCCCGCCACCAGTGCGGCCGACCCCAGGAAGCAGGGCATCGCCGCGCAGATGACGGGTTGGGGGTCGTTCGCGCCTGGAAAAGGATTCACGGTCGCCCAGACCGAATACGGCGAACTCAACATCAGTGCCTACGCGCAGCTGCGCTATGTCAACCAGTTCGCCGAAGAGACCTGGGAAGACCGCAACGGCAACGTCAAGCCGTACGACGAACGCCAGGACATTACACTCAACAAGACCCTGCTCTGGTTCACCGGATGGCTGGCAGACCCTAGATTTCGCTACAACATGAGTATCTGGTCGTCGCAAGGCTTGCAGGGGCTCAGCGGCAACGTCCAGTTCATGGGCTCGCTCTCGTATCGGTTCAGCGACCTCGTCACGCTTTCCGGCGGCATCGGCGCACTGCCGGGCGCCCACACCAACATGGGCAACTGGCCGCTGTGGCTCGGCACGGAGCGTTCGATCGGCGACGACTACTTCAAGCCGGGCTACTCGCAGGGTGTCTGGGTCGAGGGCGCGCTCGCGCCGCGAGTCTTCTACAAGGCGATGCTCGGCAACAACATCAACGCGATCGGCATCGATCCCGGGCAGTTTGACGCGCAGATGGAAACTGTCAGCGGCGCACTCTGGTGGATGCCCACCACAGGCGAATGGGGGCCGCGTAATGGCGCCATCAGCGACTACGAAATGCACCAGACGGCCGCTACGATCTTCGGCGTGCATTACACGCACAGCAGGGAAGATCGCTTTGCGCAAGTGAACGGCGGGTTCGAGAACTCGGCGATCCGTCTCTCCGACGGCCTGCCGCTCTTCGAACGTGGAGCGCTGGCGCCTGGTGTCAGCGTCAAACGCGTCACTTACGACAGCGGCACGGTCAAGGCGGGTTACAAGTACCAGGGCTTCTCGGTTCTGGGCGAGTGGCAGTGGCGCAACCTGTCCGACTTCATGGCGGACGGCGCGGTGCCCGACGACAGCATTTTCGAGCATGGCCTCGTGCTGCACGTATCAAAGCAGGTCGTGCCGCAGCGCTGGGAAGTCTACGGTCGCGGTTCGTATATCTGGGGCGACTATCGCGATCCCTGGGATGCTGCGCTGGGCGTGAACTTCTTTCCGTTCGCAGGCAATCGTCAAATTCGGCTGAATGGCGACCTGGCGTATATCTACAAGACTCCGATCGGCTCGCCGACGTACCCATGGCAGGTCGGCATGGAGGGCACGTTGTTCAACGCGTCGCTCGAGGTCCTGTTCTGACGATCCTCTGCGGCCGGTGGCGCAAGACATGCATTCACGACTTCGCGTCGTACTGGCCGATGACCACACCTTGCTGCTGCAGGCATTTCGGAACCTGTTGCGCGCGGACTTCGAGGTGATTGGCGCCGTCGGCGACGGCGAGGCGTTGGTGAACGCCGCCTCCGAGCTGCGTCCCGACGTCATCGTCGCGGATATTTCCATGCCGGGGCTCAATGGCCTGCAGGCGGCGGAACGAATCCTCGCTGAACACCTGCAGGCGCGCATCGTGTTCCTGACGATGAACGAGGACACCGGGATCGCCGCGCAGGCATTCCGCGTGGGTGCCGCAGGCTTCGTGCTGAAGAGCGACACTGCTACGGAACTCGTCGACGCCATCGATTGCGTGGCGGCCGGAGGTCGCTATCTGTCCCGGCGTATCGCGGGCGGGGACGTCGACGCGCTGCTCGCTGCAAACGCGCGCTCGACCATGGCGACACTCACGCCGCGCGAACGCGAAGTGGTCCGGCTGCTCGTCGCCGGGCACGCGATGAAGCAAGTCGCCTCAATCCTCGGAATCACGGCCCGCACCGTCGCCTTCCACAAGTATCGCGCCATGGAAGCACTGGGCGTGAAGACCAGCAGCGAGCTGATCGCCGTCGCGCTGAAGCTCAACCTGCTCTGAGCCGATTGCACTGGCTACTGTCAGTTCTGACAGTGACGTCCGCCACCCCGTCTCGTCTAGCCTTGCGGGCAATTCATATTTGCGCGTTACGAGCGGGTTGGCGCTTCCCCCCCGCGACGGTCTGCTCGTCACGTGCGATCTCCTCGGTGCCTTGCGCAGCAGCCAAGGCGGCTCCGACGCACCACGACGATCAGGAAGGGAACATTCATGAGCCAGCAGGACCAGTTCGATGAACGTCCGATCTCGGCAGTGCCAGTGGCTTACGAGACGGCAACGGGCAACCGTATCTCCAACCTGCCCCGCGGTCGTCTTCGAGGACCGCTCGGTGGCGTAGTGCTGGCGCTGCTGGCCCTGCCGGCGCTGTTGCTCGTGCGTCCCGCACTGGGGTCGGACTGCCAGAAGGACGTGGACGAGCTGCGACGAGACGTCAAGGCGGATAAGGATCGTTACAAGAAGAGCGCCGTGGACGAGGCACTCCGCCACCTGCGCAAAGCCGAGTTCCACCGCCTCAACCCGCTCGAGTGCCGTCAGGAAACGACGCGCGCTCGGGTTGCGCTGACGAAGGGGCGTAAGGGCGGGTCCTGAATTGGCGGTGACGACAAAATTCGGCCGACCGGCCTGGATCGTTAACGTAGTGCTTTGCCTGCTGGGCATCCTGGCTGCGCCTGGCGTGCAGGCACAGGTCGGTCGGTTCTTCCTAAACGTGCCTAAAGACACGCAGCTGCTGATCGGCACGTACAACGGCGTGCGTTCCAACACCTGGGGCGACGACGCCGTGGTGGACGAAGGCATCGAGTCCCGCAACCAGACGTTCACGCTGGCCTATGCCTACGTGACCAGCCTGCACGGACGCAGCGGTGGTCCGGGCTTCGCGTTGCCTGTTTCGTCGATGCTGAGTTACGACGAGGCCACCAACCAGGTCATCCAGGACGCGAGCGGCATCGGCGACCTGAACCTCACGTTCGATTACAACCTGTTCGGCGCGCCTTCGCTTCCGGTCGAAGAGTTCAAGCTGCACCCGCCTGGGAACTATTCAGGCCTGCACTTCTCGCTCGGTCTGCCCACGGGCGACTACGACGGCGACCGGGCCGCCAACATCGGCTCGAATCGCTACTCGTTCAAGACGACGCTCAATTACAGCGTGACGGGCGACGGGGGGCAATCGTGGTGGGATTTCTATCCGAGCGTGCGCGTGTTCGGCGATAACGACGATTACGCCGGCGGCTCGACCCTTTCACAGAAGCCGTTATACGGCTTCGAAGCTCACTACAGCCGCAACGTCGCGCGCACGGCGTGGCTGAGCGGCGGACTGATCACAAGCTTTGGCGGCGCAACGGAAATCGATGGTCGTCGCGCGCAAGGCTCGCAAAGCAACTTCAGGCTGGCGCTAGGCGCTGGCTTCGCCACCTGGCCCGGTGGCGCCGCGATCCTCGGCTACAACCGTACGATTGCTCACGACGTGGGCGATGCGCTCGTCAACACCTACATGCTCCAGTTGCTGCACAAGTTCTGAGTCCATTCTCATGTCGAAACGAATCTGGTCGTTGACCCTCCTTGCCGCGCTCGTGTCGCCCAGCGTCGCTTCCGCTGCGAGCAGCGACGAGGCCGGTCAGGTCGGCAAGTGACCGAAGAACGATTTGAGCCGACGCGATCACGCCACGGTCATGCCGCGGCTCGGCGAAGGTCCCGTAACAGGGTCAGTTCGTCCCGGATCCAATTTTTGCGGAGCACAGTGCTAATCGAGACACTTGAAAGGATCAATACAAAAACCGTGGTTTCCGCGGTTGGAGCGCACCCAAGATGAAATTCACCTCGACGTCCCGTCGATCGCTGTCCGTTGCGATCGCGTTTGCCCTTGCAGCTACGATCGCCGGTTGCGGCTCGAAGGAACCGCCGCCACAGACGACAGTGGCTGCGCCGCCGCCGGCGGTCGTGGAACAGGCGACCCCGGCGCCCGTGGTCCAGCAGGCCGCCGCGCAGGCGCCCACGTCCTGGAGCGCCGAGGCGCTCGAAGACCTGCTCGCTCCGATCGCGCTGTATCCGGACCCGGTGCTCTCGCAGGTGCTGATGGCTTCCGCGAATCCGCAGGAAGTGCTCGACGCCGGCAACTGGATCCTCGAGAACCAGGGCCTCAAGGGCAAGGCGATGGATGACGCGGCTGCCGCGATCGGCTTCACGCCGCCGGTACGCGCGCTGCTGCAGTTCCCGGACACGCTCGACATGATGTGCCGCGAACTCGGCTGGACCACCGAACTGGGCGAGGCGTTCATCGCCGACCAGGCCGGTGTGCTCGACGCCGTACAGCGCCTGCGCAGGCAGGCGAAGGACGTCGGCAACCTGCAGAGCTCGCCGCAGATGACGGTGGCCACGCAGAAGCAGTCCGGCAAGGAGGTCATAGTCCTCGAGCCGCCGACCAGCACGAACACGGTCTACGTGCCGCAGTACGATCCGGTCGCCGTCTATGCACCGGCTCCGGCCACCACCGAGGTCGCTCCGGCCGCCGCCACCACGACCACGACGACCGAAACGAAGAGCGGCTACAGCACGGGTGCAATGGTCACGACGGGCCTGCTGTCGTTCGGCGCGGGCATGCTCGTCAACGAGCTCTTCGACGACGACGACAACAAAAAATACAAGTACCCGAACTACGGTTATGGCGGCATGCCGTACTACCCGCCATATCCCTACCGCCCTAGTTACGGCAACGGCTACTACCCAAGCAACGGGTATCGGCCGCCTCCGGGCTACGGCGGCGGTGGCTTCCACAACAGTGGCAACATCGTCATCACCAATCCCGGTGGTGGCGGCGGCAACGGTTATTGGGATCGGTACGACAACAATCGGCCGGGCGGGGCCGACTGGAACGACCGGCACAAGAGCCCAATCAGCGCCGCCAGGCCCAATCGCCCTGAGCTCAACGACCTGAACAAGCGCCAGGCGCGCCCGATGCCTGCGGACGTGCGGCGCCCTGACCGAGATGCCGCGCCCAGGCAGTACAAGGGCAACAAGACCTATGCCGGCGCGAAGGACGGGGGGTACAAGGGCGCAGCTGGCACGGCGGTTACGAAGCGCCCGGATGCGCGACCCAGCCCGAAGGTACAGGGCTCCTACAAGGGCGGGACGACCGGCGGAAGCAAGGTTGCGAACAGCGGCTACAAGGGCGCCGGCAAGGACATGGCAAGGCCCGCGTCCCGACCGGCGCCGTCGGCCGACCGACCGCGCCCAAACAAGGTCGCAGGCAACAACGGCTACAAGGGTGGCAGCAAGGACATGGCAAGGCCCGCGTCCCGACCGGCGCAGGCACCCACCGCCAACCGCCCGAACACCGGCAAGATGAAGCCGCCTTCGTCAGGTGGCGGTGATCGTGGCTACGCCAAGCCGATGTCCAAGCCGACGTCCCGGCCGGCGTCGATGCCGAAGCTGCAGCCTTCCGCGAAGCCGGCGTCACGGCCGGCGCAGATGCCGTCGAACCGCGGCCCGCAGAATTCGGGTGGTGGTGCGAGGCCGAACAAGCCATCGGCCATGTCGGGATCCGGTGGCGGCGGCAAGGCCAACAAGGCTGCAAGCCAGCGCGGCAAGCAGAGCATGCCGCAGGGCGCCCGCAGCAAGGGCGGCGGCGGCGGCGGCAAGAAGGGCAAGCGCTAGGAGAGGCACATGAACATCATCAAGACGCAATTTTCTGCGCTGCGCTGCCTCGTGGTTCTCGGGGCCGCCGTTACGCTCGCCGCGTGCGCCAAGATCGAGGATCACAGCTCGTTCAAGACGCCTGAAGCCGCGGTGGACGCACTGGTGGCCGCGCTGCAGAAGGACGACGTGCCTGCGCTGCACAAGCTGCTCGGGGCGGGTGCGGAAGACCTGCTGTCGTCCGGGGACGCGGTGCAGGACAACGCCGACCGCGAGGACTTCGTCGCGCGTTACCAGCAGAAACACTCGCTCCAGCAGGACGGAGCGGATGCGATGACGCTCATCGTCGGCGACAACGACTGGCCGATGCCGATCCCGATCGTCAGGAAGGACGGCAAGTGGCGCTTCGATGGCGCAGCCGGCGCCGACGAAATCATCTATCGACGCGTCGGCGAAAACGAGCTCGGCGCGATCGGGGTCGCCCTCGGGTTCGTCAATGCACAGAACGAGTACGCGGCCGAAGGTCGCGACGGCGATCCGGCGGGCGTCTATGCGCTCAAGCTCGTCAGCGACGAGGGGATGCAGAACGGCCTCTACTGGCCCACCGCAGAGGGTGAGCCCCAGAGTCCGGCCGGCCCGTTCGTGGCCGCTGCGGCCGGGGAAGGCTACCGCAGGGGCGCCGATCGCACGCCGTATCACGGCTACTACTACCGCATGCTCTACGCGCAGGGGGAGAACGCGAACGGCGGCGCGAAAGAGTATTTCGCGAACGGTGTGTTGACGGAGGGCTTTGCGCTGGTCGCGTGGCCGGCGGATTACGGCGCAAGCGGCGTGCAGACCTTCATCGTCAACCAGGACGGCGTCGTGTTCCAGAAGGACCTGGGCGAAGACACCGCAACAGTCGTCGACGGCATCATGAAGTTCGATCCTGACAGCTCCTGGATCGCGGTGGTGCCGGACGACCTGGAGGCGGCGGGCTCCTGACGCTGGCGCGATCTTCGTCGCGGGCGCCGCTGGCCCGCTGACAGGTCCTTCGGCCGAATTCGTGGCCGGCCCGGTTCACACGCAGTGGACCGCGCCGGCCGCGTTTGTTTCGGGAGCCCCTGATTCCAGGCCGCGGGAGCGTTGCTCGCCGAGCATCCGAACCTCAGGATCTCGCTTCAGTCAGCCAGCTGGCGGGAGGTCATCCACGCCGTCGTCGAGAAGAAAGTGGATCTCGGAATCGCCGAGATCAGCGGCGCCATGCACGACGACTCGTTGCAGACAGATTTGATCGGACAGCACCGCGTGCATTTTCTTTGCCGCGCTGGTCATCCGATTCTTCGAGAACGCCGAATCACCCTGATTCAGCTGCTGGAATACCCTTGGGCAAGCACACGCCTTCCGCCGCGCATGGCCAAAGCATTCCCGCCATCCATCAAGCGCGCAGGCTACATCGATGCCCTCAGCGGCGATTTCGTTCCAGCAATCGACCTTTGGGCTCCGATGAACCTCGGCACGCTGATCGCCAACAGCGAGGTCCTGGCCCTCGGGCCGCTGACTTTGGTCGAGCACGAATTAAAGAGCGGATCCGTCGTGATCGTGCTGGCAGAGGGCCTCAATCTTCATGGGGGCTACGGTTTCGTTTACCTCAAGAGTCAACCACTTTCGCCCGCCGCCCGGGCTTACATGACGGGGATTCGTGCTCACGAGCAGTTGCTGGTAAAGAATGAAGCGCGCCTCGAGAAACTTTACCGACACACCCAGAGGCGGACGCATACGTGACTTGCGCTGGAGCTCTTACAGGGTGGTAACCGGGAGTCTGCTACGAATTTTGTTGACTCTCGACCTCTGACGAGTTCGTCGAGCGTCTGTTGCGGCTTCCGAATCTGGCCTGTGGCGGCGTCGAACGACTGCTATCGGCGACAACACAGTACGGCTGGTTGTGGCCGCCAGTGTGAGTTCGAGGCGGCGCCAGGAAGCTGACTTTCAGCGAGATGGCCCGGCCGGCCAAAGTCTGCGCGGTGCCCCCCGGGGAAACCCGGTCGCGGCCAG
>Ga0209391_10000443_pt1 | contig 19383 bp, 18 predicted proteins | sample PPLLak3March2015_FD_187246 | JGI IMG/M metagenome (GOLD analysis project Ga0209391, IMG submission 187246) | Freshwater sediment microbial communities from Prairie Pothole Lake near Jamestown, North Dakota, USA - PPLs Lake P7 Core (1) Depth... | ecosystem: Environmental > Aquatic > Freshwater >...
TTTAGCTCGGAGAGAATCCCAACTAGTTTCAGTAATTAACTGGCTAATTGGTACTCGCCGTGTTTGCGCTTGCAAACGACTGACGCGAGTCCCCACACAAATTACCTGTTTCGATTTTTAAAGAGCGACCCCGGAAGCTAGGCCCGAGGCAGACCGCGAATTATGCGGCATTCCGCGTGACTGTCAACACCGCCATGCAGATTTTTCTGCCGGGAGGGTGACCGCCTCGACCATCGGATATCCGTGGTCACAGCGGAAGGGCGCGCAGTATAGCGACGCCGAACGCGGCGTCAACACCCGCGCAGAAGTGCTCCCGCGTCGTGAAACTTGACAACGCGCTGGCACCGGGAAAAGCAGTCATTCCATCGCGATGGTCACGCGCGCGAGGCGGCGCTTGCCCACTTGGAAAACGTGTCGCGCGCCCACCTCGAATGCGAGATCGCCGTCGTCAACGCGTTCGCCGTCCACGCGGACTGCGCCCTGCTTGAGCTGCCGGTAGGCATCACTGGTGCTCGGCACCAGCCCGGCGGCCTTCAGCACGTGAGCGATGCCGAGTGGCCCGGCCGCAGCCACGAGGGTCACCTCCGTGAGGTCTGCCGGCAGCGCACCCTGCTGGAAGCGAGCGACGAACGCGTCCCGGGCGCGCGCGCCGCTGCCGGACCCGTGGAAGCGATCGACGATTTCCACGGCCAGCTCGAACTTGACGTCACGCGGATTGCGCCCCTCGGCGACGGACTGCCTGAGCCGCCCGAGTTCGACATTTGGCCGGAACGACAATAGGTCGAAGTAGCGCCACATCAGATCGTCCGAGATTGACATCAGCTTGCCGAACATTGAGCCCGGCTCCTCGGTGATGCCAATGTAGTTGCCGAGCGACTTCGACATCTTGTTGACGCCGTCCAGGCCCTCGAGCAGCGGCATGGTCATCACCACCTGCGGCTCCTGCCCGTAGGCCTCCTGAAGCTGCCTGCCGACCAGCAGGTTGAACTTCTGGTCGGTTCCGCCGAGTTCCACGTCCGCCTGCAGCGCGACCGAGTCGTAGCCCTGCACCAGCGGGTACAAAAATTCGTGGATGGCAATCGCTTGGCCCGACCGGTAGCGCTTGGCGAAGTCGTCGCGCTCGAGCATTCGGGCCACGGTGTGCCGGGCCGCGAGCTGGACGAGCCCGGCCGCGTTCATCGCTCCCATCCAGCGCGAGTTGAAGTCCACTCGCGTGCGATCCGGATCGAGGATCTTGAAAATCTGCGCCTCGTACGTCGCGGCATTGGCCTTTACGTCGTCGGGCGTAAGCGGAGGACGCGTCGCGTTGCGTCCACTGGGGTCGCCGATCAATCCCGTGAAGTCACCGATCAGGAAGATGACCTCGTGGCCGAGTCGCTGGAACAGCGCCATCTTGTTGATCAGAACCGTGTGGCCTAGATGGAGGTCCGGCGCCGTCGGATCGAAACCCGCCTTGATACGCAGCGGCCGGCCCTGCTGCAGCTTGTGGAGGAGATCGGCCTCGAGAAGAACCTCGGCGGCGCCGCGGCGAAGCTCGTCAATCTGGTCTTGGGGGGTGAGCATGGTTTTCGATCGCGTCAGCCTGGGAGAGCCGCCGGACTGTAGGGGCTCAAGCATCGCCAGGCAATCGCGCGGCCGCATCGAGATGCCCGTCACGAATTCGACATACACGACGCAAGCGCCTGTGAAAACACGAAATTTCGTCCAATTTTACAGTTGACGCGTGGCGCCGGCGCAACTACCTTACGCGCAGCTTTTCGTGGGGGGGTCTACCGGTGATGGCACTTGATCTTCGCGGCGCCGCGCGCGTCGCGCCCCGCCCCGTCGCGGCCGGACGCCGCCTGCTGCTCGCGGCGTCCGTGGTGCCCGTGGCCATCACGGCGATGCTGTTCATCTCCGCGCCACCCGCCCACGACCCACCAACCTCCGTCGATCTCACTGAACTGGCGGCGGCGACAGTCCCGCTCAATGGCGGCACTGCCGACGCCGGCCCCCGCCAGGTCGAGGTCACGGTGAAGCGCAACGATACGCTTGACCGCATCTTCCGCTCCGTCGGAGTCGACATCGCGACCTTGTCGGAACTGCGCCGGCTCCCGGACGCGCGCAAGGCCATCGACCTGCTGCGGCCGGGCGACATCATCACGCTCACGCACATGGACGGCGCGCTGCAGTCGCTCAACCGCCGCATCAGCGACACCCTGACGCTGTCCGTGTCGCGCGCCGGCGGCGGCTTCGCCGTCAACTACATCGAGAACCCTCTCGAGGTTGAAGTCGCCGCGACGCGCGCGCGCATCGACTCGTCACTGTTCGCAGCGGGCCGCAACGCAGGGATGTCGGCCGAGACGATCATGGTGCTCGCCAACGAGATCTTCGGCTGGGACATCGACTTCGCTCTCGACATTCGGCGCGGCGATGAGATCAGCGTGATCTACCAGCGCAAGTTCCAGGAGGGGCGTTACGTGAGCGACGGTCGCGTCCTCGCGGCCGAGTTCGTCAACCAGGGTCGTACCCACCGGGCGGTGTGGTTCGAGTCGGCGGACGGCGCCGTGCGCGGCTACTTCACGCCGGACGGACGCGGCATGCGCAAGGCCTTTCTGCGTGCCCCGCTTGATTTCACGCGCATCAGTTCGGGCTTCAACCCCCGCCGACTGCACCCCATCAGCGGACGGGTCCGCGCCCACCAGGGCGTAGATTACGCCGCCCCGACCGGCACGCCGATCTGGGCAGCCGGCGACGGACGGGTCCAGTTCGCCGGGGCGCGGGGCGGCTACGGCAACACCGTGATCATCGACCACGGCCGCGGCGTGACCACCCTCTACGCGCACATGTCGCGCTTCGGCAAATCCGGTCGTACCGGACGCTCCGTGAAGCAGGGCGAGATCATCGGCTATGTGGGATCGACCGGTGCCTCCACGGGACCGCACTTGCACTACGAGTACCGCGTGCAGGGCCAACACAAGAACCCGTCAACGGTTTCATTGCCGAACACCGAGGTGCCAACGCGCTACGTGGCGGAATTCCGCGCCACGGCCGGCTCCGCGCTCGCCCAGCTGCAGCTGACCGACCGTGGCGAGACCGAGTTCGTGGCACGCAATTGATCTGACGTCCGCGCGGGAACCACCCGCGCACGCGCTCACTGCGGGCGCAGGCGGAATCCAGCGGCCTGCAGGAACTCGCATTCCTGCTCCAGGTCGGCCGCCGTCAGCGGATGCTCGGCGAGCCAGCCCTTCGGGAACCCGACGTCGAGCGAGCGTCCCCGGACCTTCAGGGCGATCTCGGGCATCGCCCGCGAACCGCGCGCGCGGTGCAGCAGCACCGCGAGCCTGAGCAGCACGATGAGGAACTCGGCCTTGATGTGCCAGGGAGGCACGAGGTCTTCGAGCAGGTCGACATTCAGCTTGCGACGGTGGCTGCCCACTACGGCGGCGAGCAGTTGCTGCTCCTCGCGCGGAAACCCGGGCAGGTCCGCGTGCTGCAGCAGGTACGCGCCGTGCTTGTGGTAGTGGGAGTGCGCGATGTCGAGTCCGACTTCGTGCAGGCGGGCGGCCCAGCGCAGCGCGAGTTCGGCGAGCGGCTCGTCGAGCTTCCAGCCCTCGCGCACCTGGCCCAGGAAGGCGATCGCAGTGGCTTCGACCCGGCCGGCCTGAACGGCATCCACGTGGAAGCGAGCCTCGAGCGCGCGGACGCTGCGCCAGCGCGCATCCTCGTCGGTCAGGCGGCCCACGAGGTCGTAGAGCAGGCCCTCGCGCAGCGCGCCGTCGGCGACCCGCATGTGGTCGATGCCGAGCATGTTGAAGACCTCGATGATGATCGCGAGGCCGCCGGGCATGATCTCCTGACGCTCCGGCGCGAGGCCGGGCAGCCGCAGCCGGTCCGCCTCGCCGGCGCGCAGGCACTCCCCGAGCAGCCACTCGACGCCCTCGCGATCGATGCCGCCGCGCGCCATGCCGCGCGCCGCAAGCGTGTCCGCCACGGCCCGGAGGGTTCCCGACGCGCCGAAGGCCGTGTCCCACTCTGAGCGGCGGAAGCGCGCCATGACGGGCTCGATTTCGAGCTGCGCCGCCGTGCGGGCCCGCTTCATGCGCTTCTCGGTGATGACTCCGTCCGCGAAGAACCCGGCACTCAGGCTCACGCAGCCCATGTAGAGGCTCTCGAGTCGCCGGGCCTCGAGCCCCTCGCCGATGATGAGCTCGGTGCTGCCCCCGCCGATGTCTACCACCAGGCGACGGCCGCCCTCGCTTGGCGTGGTGTGCGACACGCCGAGGTAGATCAGGCGCGCCTCCTCGACCCCCGAGATGATCTCGATCGGATGCCCGAGCGCCTGGCGCGCGCGGTCCAGGAACGCCCCCTTGCGCCGTGCCTTGCGCAAGGTGTTGGTGCCGACCACGCGCACGCGCTCGGCCCTCATGTCTCGCAGCCGCTGGCCGAAGCGCTCGAGGCACTCCATCCCCCGGTCCACGGCCTCGCGGGACAGCCTGTCCTGAGGGTCGAGCCCTGCCGCCAGCCGCACCATTTCCCGCAGGCGGTCGACGATGACCAACTGGCCGTGCGTGTAGCGCGCGACCACCATGTGAAAGCTGTTCGACCCGAGGTCGACAGCAGCGAGGACGTCAGGGAAGGGCGCGGGCGGCTTGGCCAACAGGCATCAGGCCGAGAACGAGGAACCGCAGCCGCAGGTGGTCGCCGCGTTTGGGTTGCGGATGACGAACTGCGCGCCCTCGAGGTCTTCCTTGTAGTCGATTTCTGCGCCGGCCAGGTACTGGAAACTCATCGGGTCCACGAGCAGCTTGACGCCGCGGGTCTCGACGCAGGTGTCGCCTTCTTCCTCGTTCTCGTCGAAGGTGAAGCCGTACTGGAAGCCGGAACAGCCGCCACCAGAGACGAACACGCGGAGCTTCAGGTTCGGGTTGCCTTCCTCGCGGATCAGTTCACCCACCTTGAGCGCCGCCGTGTCGGTGAACACGAGGGCCGTCGCGTCGGTCGCCGCAACGGCTTCAGCGAAATCTGTCATGGGTCCATGCTCCAGCGGGTCGAACTTGCAGGGGCATTAATGGTAACACCCGCCGGAGACGCTCAAAGCGCCGACTGGGCGCCGACTTTCCACGCGAACGACTGCTGCAGCGGGAAGCGTAGCTTGCTGGAACGGACCTGCACCTCGGCCTCGAACGCCTCGAACCCCTCCGGCAGCGTGAAAGCCTGCTCGACCGTCTGGAAGTAGCGGAAGGAGAATGGCAGCTGGGCGCGCGGCCGACCGATCAGCTCGCCCACCGTGTGGCGCGTCGGCTTGTCGCCCTGCATGCCGTGCAGGACCACCTGGGCGAGGCCGGCCGCCACGCTCTCGTGTCGCATCGCCTGGATCAGCGTGAGCCGGATCACGAACTCGCGCGCAGCCCCCCCGGGCTGGATCTCGAAGCGCTGGATGCGCAGGCCCTGGATCCCGTCCTCCGGGGAAACGATACTGCGGTAGAACGCGAGGTCGTCCCCCTGCCGGGACATCTGCGATTGCAGCTCGCCGAGCGTCCGCTCCACCTGGCCGTAGGCCTCGCGGTCGAGCCGGCGCGCCATCTCGAGTTCGGCCACCTTTGCCCGCAACCCGGCGTTCTCCTCCTCGAGCCGCGACGCCTTGCCTGCCAGCTCGCGTCGCTCGATGGCGACCTCGGCGACGTCGAGCCCAGCGGACACGCGGCCACGGTGGTACGCATAGCCCGCGGCAAGCACGGCGACGGCCGTCGCCGCGGCCAGTCCCAGCCGGCGGACCCGGGTACGCGAGTCCGGTTGATCGCTCCCTGGCGAGTCCATTAATCGTCTGCCGCTGCGACCGAGGCGGGTGCCGCCGCCGGCCGACGGCGCAGAGGCGCGGGCGGGCGCAGCACGGCCTCGGACCACCAGTCCGGGCGCGGCGGCGGGCCGTCGGGGAATGCCTGGTGCCCCAGTTCCTCCAAGGCCCGCGCGTAAACCGTGCGCTTGAAGTAGATCACCTCACGCACGGGCGACCAGTAGTCGACCCAGCGGCCGCTGTCGAACTCGGGCTGCCCGGTCACGTCGAATCGCATCCGCTCGTCGCCGCCGAGCATTCGCAGCAGGAACCAGCGCTGCTTCTGGCCGATGCACAGGGGTTTGGAGCGCCGCCGGACGTAGCGACGCGGCAGGCGGTAGCGCAGCCAGTTGCGCGTCGCGGCGAGCACCTCGACGTCGTCGGGCCCGAGGCCCACCTCCTCCCGCAGTTCGCGGAACAAGGCCTGCTCCGCGGACTCGTCCGGCTGCACGCCGCCCTGGGGGAATTGCCAGCCACGACCGTCGCTGCGCCCGCCAAGGAAGACGTCGCCGGCGCCGCGGATCAGAACGATCCCGACATTGGCACGAAATCCGTGGGCGTCGATCCAGTCGTTCATGATCCCGTAAGCTCTGGCGTGGCTTGATTTTTTCACATCGCAGCCGCCGGGTCCAAGGCGCCGCGTCGCAGTGTGCCTTGTGGCCGGCGTCGAGCGCACCTTAGGCTTCGACCCGCCCGGAACCGAAAATGCACCGCCGCCTGCCACTTTCCGCCGCCCTTCTCCTGCTCGTCACGGCTGCGCTCGTCCTGCTCGGGCTGTCGCTGTCGTCGGGCAGCGTGCCGCTGTCCCTCGGCGACGTCGCTGGGGCGCTGTGGTCGGACGCGCCGACGCTCGCCCGGGACGTCATCCACGAGCTGCGCCTGCCGCGGGCGCTGTCCGCCTTCGCGGTAGGGGGATTGCTGGCGCTGTCCGGGGCGATCCTCCAGGTCCTGCTGCGAAATCCGCTCGCCGACCCCTACGTGCTCGGAGTATCCGGCGGGGCGTCGGTCGCGGCCCTGGTGGCGATCATGCTCGGCCTGCCCGCGGCGGGAGTGGACGGGCTCGCGGCGCTCGGGGCGCTGGCGGCTTGTCTCCTCGTCTATGCCCTCGCCCAGGGCCCGGGCGGCTGGACGCATACCCGCCTGCTGCTCACCGGCGTGATCGTGGCGGCCGGCGCTGGCTCCGTGGTCAGCCTGCTGCTGGCGCTCGGCGACGAGACGCGCCTGCGGGGCATGGTGTTCTGGTTGCTCGGCGACCTTTCGCGAAGCGACCGCTGGCCGTGGCTGATGACCCTGCTGGCGGTCGGTGCGGCCGCTGGCGTGCTGCTTGGCCGACAGCTCAACGTACTGGCGCGCGGCGCGCTGCAGGCCGCGAGCGTCGGCATGAACGTGCGCCGACTGCAGATCCTGCTGTTCGTCGTCAGCTCGGCGTTGACGGGCTCGGCGGTCAGCGCAGCCGGCAGCATCGGCTTCGTGGGCCTCGTGACACCGCACGTCGTGCGGCTTGCGCTCGGCAGCGACAATCGCGTCGTTTTGCCGGCGTCCGCGCTGCTCGGCGGCGTGCTGTTGATGGCGGCGGACCTCGGGGCGCGCGTGCTGATCGCGCCGCGCCAACTCCCGGTGGGGGCCCTCACGGCCCTGGTAGGCGTGCCGCTATTCCTCGCGCTGATGTACCGGCAGCGGCCGTGACCGGCCCGAGCGGCGGAAACGTCACGACGTGGTCGGTCGCGAGGCGCACGCCGATGTACTCGTCGATGCGATGGTCGTGGTGGCTCGGCACCAGCGACAGGACGCGCCGTCCGCTCGGCAGCTCGAGGGTGTAGAGGAATTCAGCCCCGCGGAACACGCGCTCGACGATGCGTGCTCGCAGCGGCGCGTCGTCATCGTGCACGACGTCGTCCGGGCGCAGCAGCACGTCCACGGCGCCGCCGCAGGCCGTCGATTCGTGGCCCTCGCGCAGGGGCCCGAGCTCGGTCTGCAGCAGGCCGCTGCCCTGGCAGCACGCCGGCAGGAATGACGCCTGCCCGACGAACTCCGCGGCGAATCGCGTCCACGGCCGGTGGTAAAGGTCGTAGGGCGTGCCCCATTGCTCGAGGCGACCGGCACGCAGCAGGCCGACGCGGTCGGCGAGCGCGAAGGCGTCCTGCTGGTCGTGCGTCACCACCAGCGCAGTGGCCCCGAGCGATTTGAGCAGCGCACGCAGCTCGCCCACCAGCCGCTCGCGCAGCGCAACGTCGAGGCTCGCGAACGGCTCGTCGAGCAGCAGCGTGGACGGGCGCGGCGCCAGTGCGCGCGCGAGCGCCACCCGCTGCTGCTGCCCGCCGGACAGCTCGGCGGGATACGCGTGCATGCAATCGGCAAGACCCACGAGCTCGAGCAACTCGCCGGCCCGGGCACGACGCTCGCCGCGCGCGAGTCGCTGCAGGCCGAATTCGACGTTTCCCTGCACCGTCAGGTGCGGGAAGAGCGCGTGATCCTGGAAGACCAGCCCGATGCCGCGTTCGTGCGGCGGGACGTGCACGCCCGGGCCGGCGAGCAGCCGACCGCGCGACAGCACCTGGCCGGCGTCGAGCGTCTCGAACCCGGCGATGCAGCGCAGCGCCGTCGTCTTGCCGCAACCGCTCGGGCCCAGCAGGCAGCCGATCTCCCCCTCCTCGAGCGCGAAACTCACGCCGTCGAGAGCACCGCGATCGCCGAATCGCCGCACCGCGTCGCGCAGCTCAAGCCACATGAGTCACGCGCTTTGCGAGCAGGACGACCGGCACGACGCCCACCGCGACGATCAGGGCCGATGGCAGCGCGGCCCGCTCCCATTCGCCCTCGGCCGCCATCTCGAAGACCCGCACCGCCAGCGTCTCGAAGCCGAACGGGCGCGTCATGAGGGTGATGGGCAACTCTTTCATCAAGTCCACGAACACCAGCGCCGCGGCGGCCATCAGGCTGCCGCGCAACAGCGGCAGGTGAACGCGGCGCAGGCGTGCAAGCCCGCGCGAGCCGAGCAGGGCCGCCGCCTCGTCGAGGTTGCGATGGATCCGCTCGAGCCCGCTCTCGACCGGGCCGGTGCCGACGGCCAGGAACCGCGCCAGGTAAGCCACGAACATGGTGAGCAGCGTACCCTGCAGGAAGAGCTGCGGCGACGCCACACCCAGGGTGGCATCGAGCACGCGCTGCAGCCAGTCGTTGACGGCGCTCACCGGCGCGAACAGGCCCACCGCGAGCACGGTTCCCGGGATCGCGTAGCCCGCGGTCGCGACGCGGCCGAGCGCGCTCGCCCAGGGGCGGAGCTCGCCCCGCATCGCGTATCCGTGCGCGACGGCCGCGGCGACCACGACCAGCGACCCGGAGGCGGCAATCGCCACGCTGCGGCCGGCGAATGCCCAGTAGCGCGCGTCCAGGTCGGTCGCCGCATGCCGCAGTCCCCACGCCAGCAACTGCATCATAGGCAGCACGAACGCGACGCCGAGCACCGTCGCAGCCAGCGCGGTGGCGGCCAGTGCCTGAAGTCCGTGCAGCCGCTGCCGCGGCAGCGCGCCCGTCGGACGCGCTCCGGCATAGCTGCGGCGGCCGCGCAGGCGCCGCTCCAGCCACACGCCGGTGACCGCCAGCAGGCCGAGCAGCCCCGCCATCTGCAAGGCCGCGCTGAGCGAGAACATCCCGTACCAGGCGCGATAGATCGCGGTGGTGAAGGTGTCGACATTCAGCGCCGCCACGACCCCGAAGTCGGCCAGCGTCTCCATGCACACCAGCGCCACGCCGGCGGCCACCGCGGGCCGGGCGAGCGGCAGCAACACGCGGCGGAATGCGGCGCTGCGATCCAACCCGAGCGACTGGGCGACCTCCAGCGACCGGCTGCCAGCGGACTCGAACGCGACCCGGGCCAGCATGTACACGTACGGGTACAGGCACAGCGTCAGCACCAGCGCCGCGCCGCCGAGCGACCGGATCGGCGGCAGGCTCAGCTCCGGGTGGACGGCCGAGCGCAGCCAGCCCTGCAGCGGGCCCGCGTAGTCAAGCGCGCCTGCGAAGACGACCGCGAGCACATAGCCCGGCACCGCGAGCGGCAAGAGCAGCGACCAGGCGAACATCGATCGCCCCGGGAACTCGTGGCCCGCGACCAGCCAGGCCAGCGTCGTGCCGAGGATCCCGGTGGCAGCCCCCACGATCAGCAGCAGGAGGGCCGTATTACCCGCGACGCGGGGCAGCACATGCTGCAGCTGGTGGGCCCAGACCTCGCCCGCCGGGGCGGCCCAGGCGGCAATCGCCGACAGCAGCGGCAGCATCGCCGGAATGGCGAGGACGATGAGCGTCCCCACCGCCCACGGGCGTCGCGCAACGGGCGGCATGCGTCAGCGATAGCCGGCGCGGTCCATCAGGCGCACGGCGGCCGGCTGCAGGCGGCCCGCCTCCGCGACGTTGATCAGGCTCGGCTCGAAGCTGCCCCAGGATTTCACGAGCGGGTCCAAAGTCGCGGCGGGATTCACCGGGAATTCCATGTTCACGGCGGCGAAGTGCGCCTGGGCCGAGCTGCCGGACAGCCACTCGAGGAAGCGCGTGGCCGCGGCACCTTGGCGCGAGTACCTGGCAATGCCCGCACCGGAGATGTTTACGTGCACACCCCCGGCGCCCTGGTTGGCCCAGAAAATCTTGACCGGGAAGTCGGGGCGTTCCTTCACGATGCGCCCGTAGTAATAGGTGTTCACGATGCCGACGTCGCACTGGCCGGCGGCGATTGCCTCGAGCAGCTGGGTGTCGTTGGCGAAGACGTCGGTGGCGAGGTTCGCGACCCAGCCGCGCACGATGCGCTCGGTGACGGCCTCGCCCTGCGCCGCGATCAGCGTCGCCACCAGCGACTGGTTGTAGACCTTCTTCGAGGTGCGCAGGCACAGCCGCCCCTTCCAGGCCGGGGCCGCGAGCGCCTCGTAGGTGCTGAGCGTGGCGGGGTCCACGCGCTTCGGGCTGTAGGCGATGGTCCGCGCCCGCATCGACAGGCCGAACCAGCGATTGCCGGGATCGCGCAGGTGCGCGGGCACGTTACGCGCGAGTACGTCGGACTTCACCGGCTGCAGCAGGCCGCGCTCAGCGGCGTTCCACAGCTCGCCGGCATCGACGGTCATGAGGACGTCGGCCGGGCTGTTGCGACCCTCGGCCGCGAGGCGCTCGATCAGCACCGCGGCATCACCGGTCGTGAACTTGACCTGCACACCCGTTTCACGGGTGTAGGCGTCGAAGACGGGTTTGATCAACTGCTCGTTGCGTGCCGAGTAGACGACCAGCGTCTCGGCAGCAAGCGCGGCCGTCAGGAACCCGGACGAGAGCAGCGCGATCGCAGCGACGGCGACCGGTCGCCAAAGCGGGCAATGAGACATGGCGTGAAGAACCCTATGGATGCGAATGATTCTCATTATATGAGGTCGTCGGTGCCCGCGTCACGACCTGTCTTAGGTCAGCCCGAGGGCTCCAGCGCCGCCTGCCGTACCCGAAGGTAATCCCGGCCCTCGCGCATCATGTCGGTGAAGGCCTGTGGATCGTGCTCACGGACCGCCCGATGCAGCCGGTCCACGGCCTCGACGAGCGCCCGCAGCGACTCCTCGCCGTAGGCGTTGAGGCTCTGGATCTCGTAGTAGAGGTCCGGGTTCTCCCCGGCGACCCGCGCGGCCACATCGAGCTGCGCGTCGAAGGTGGTGCTCGACATCCGCGCGAGTCGCGGTGCCGCCTCGCCGCTGCCGGCCAGGGCGGTGAAGAACGCGATGTTGAGGGCGTGCGACAGGCCGAGCACGTACGCGATCAGGCGGTCGTGCTCGTCGAGTCCCATGACCACGAGGTCGGCCATCGTCGAACCGAAGAGCCCGCGGGCTTCCTCGAGCGCCGCGGCGTCGCCTAAGTCCACGAAGATCACGTGCCGGCCGGACAGCAGCTCGGTGTCCGGGCCGAACATCGGGTGGACCGAGGTGACACGCGCGCCGGCAGCGCGCAGCGCCGCGAGCCCGGACCTGAGCGGCGTCTTGAGCGAGCCCACGTCGAACACCACGCCGCGCGGCCGGCGCGCGGCGAGCGCCTCCAACACCGTGCCGGCCACCTTGAGCGGCGTGGCAACGACGATGAAGTCCTCGTCGAGCTCGCCCTCCCGCCAGTCGGCACGCCACTCGTAGCCCGGTACCTCACCCGCCGGATCGGCGATCGCAATGCGAAAGCCTTGCGAGGCGAGGAAATCCGCCATCCACCGGCCCATCTTGCCGCGACCGCCGATGACGAGCGCGCTGCGTCCGGAGCCCCGGCCCTGCGCCGACACGCGCGCCTGCTCCTGGGTGGTGAGCGAGCCGCGGATCAGGGAGTGCAGGAGCGACTCGGCGAGCGCCGGCGAGACTCCGAGGGCGGCGGCGTCGCGCCGGGCCTTGAGCAGCACCTCGCGCTCGCGGCGGAAGTCGCGCGTGGACTGCCCGGTGGATCGCTTCACCGCGGCGATCTCCGCCCCGATCGATTGCCGCTCGGCGACGAGCTCGAGCAGACGGCGGTCAAGCACGTCGAGGCGCGCGCGCAGTTCTTCCAGGGTCTTCATCGGGGTCCGGTCGGCCTCGGGGACCGTCTTTCTACCGGCCCGGTGTACGCGCCGCAAGCACGGCCGCGCCGTGACCGCGGCGTGCTCCGGCATAATCAACATACCCGCCCGATCCACAGGCAGCGCGATGCTCAGCAAAGGTTTCCTCCCCGGCACCCTGCCCGCCGATCCGATGCCGCTGTTCGCGCAGTGGTACGAGGGCGCGCGCGCGGCCAAGGCACAGCCCAACCCCGATTCGATGGCACTTGCGACCACCACGCTCGACGGCCGTCCCTCGGTGCGCATCGTGCTCTGCAAGAAGCTTGTACCCGACCCGGGCTATGCGGTGTTCTTCACCAACTACGACAGCCACAAGGGCGGCGAGCTCGGCGCAAACCCCCGCGCCGCCGCCGTGTTCCACTGGGACGCCTTCGGGCGACAGGTCCGGCTGGAGGGTCGCGTCGTGCTTTCCCCGAGCGACGAAAGCGACGAGTACTTCGCGAGCCGCGCGCTCGACAGCCGCATCGGCGCCTGGGCCAGCCTGCAGAGCCAGCCGCTCGACTCGCGCAAGACCCTGCTGAAGCGGGTCGCGCTCGAGGCCGCGCGCTTCGGTACCCACGTGCCGCGACCGCCGCACTGGGGCGGCTATCGACTCTGGCCCGAGACCGTCGAGCTTTGGATCGAGGGGCCGTTCCGCGTCCACGACCGCGCGCGCTGGACGCGCACGCTCGAGCCCGCGGGCGAGGCGTTCGCGGCCGGCGCGTGGGCCGCGACCCGCCTCTTTCCCTGAGCGCGTGGCTGGGCGCACGTTTTTCGCCACGATCCGCATCGCGTTCCTGCTCGCGGTGCTCGCGTTCGTCGCCCTCGGCGCATGGCTCGACCGCCGCCGCAGCACCGACTGGGACGCGCCGCTGCGGGTGACCGTGTACCCGATCGCCGCCAGCGCGGAGACGGACGTTCGCAGCCACGTCGCGACGCTCGCGCGCGAGGACTTCGACGAGCTCGCCGATTTCTTCGCGTCCGAGGCCCGGGAGCACGGGCTCGCGCTCGACGAACCGGTGCGGGTCCGCGTGTCGCACGCGGCGAGTGCCCTGCCGCCGCTCCCGGCCAACGGCGCCGGCATCCTGGGCGTGGCGGCGTGGAGCCTGCGGCTCCGATATTGGGCCTGGCGCGTCGCGATGGACGACCCGCTGCCGACGCCGGACGTGCAGGTGTTCGCGCTCTACCACCTTGCCGACGGCACGACGGCCGCGCCCGACTCCCTGGGGCTTAGCAAGGGACTGGTCGCGATCGCTCAGCTGTATGCGGACGACGGCGCGCACGGCAGCAACCAGGTCGTGATCGCGCACGAGCTGCTGCACACGCTGGGCGCCACCGACAAGTACGACCGCGCCACTGGACAGCCGCTCGCCCCCCAGGGGCTCGGCGACCCGGACCAGTCGCCGCGCTACCCGCAGCGCTACGGCGAGATCATGGCCGGGCGCATCGCCACGGGCGCCGGCGCCGCAGTGATCCCCGAATCGCTCGAGGCGATGCTCGTCGGGCCGGCGACGGCGCGGGAAATCGGGTGGCGGCGATGAGCCCGGCGGACGCGGTCATGCCCCTCGAGTGCCGCGACCTCGGCGTGCGCGTGCCGGGGAGGGAACTGCTGTGCGGTCTCGACGCCGCAATCCGGCCGGGCACGATGCTCGCCGTGCTCGGGCGCAACGGTGCGGGCAAGAGCTCGCTGCTGCACGTGCTGGCCGGCCTCGCCCTCCCCGCGACGGGGGACGTCAGGCTCGGCGGCGTGCGGCTCGCGGACTGGCCGCGCCGCGACCTGGCACGACACATCGGACTCCTGGCACAGGCGAGCGAGGACCCGTTTCCGGGCACTGCGCTGCAGGCCGTGCTGGTGGGTCGTCACCCGCACCTCGACTTCTGGCAGTGGGAAGGCGAGGCGGACCGCGCCGTGTCACTCGAGTGCCTGGCTGCGATGGACCTCGCCGGCCTCGAGGCGCGGGACGTGACGACGCTGTCGGGCGGCGAGCGCCGGCGCCTCGCGATCGCGACGGTGCTGGCCCAGGATCCCCGCGTGTTCCTGCTCGACGAGCCGATCCAGCAGTTGGACCCGCTGCACCAGCTCGGTGTGCTGCGCCGATTCCGTGCCCTGGCGGACGCCGGACGCAGCGTCGTGCTGAGCCTGCACGACGCGGGGCTCGCGGCACGCTTCGCCGACGAGGTGCTGCTGCTCTACGGCGATGGCCGCTGGTCGTTCGGGCCCGCCCGGCAGGTGCTGGACGAGGCGTCGGTCGGCGGGCTCTATGGGATCGCCGTCAGGGAACTGCGCTGGAGCGAAGGCCGCACTTTCGTGCCCGCCTGAGCGGCGCCTCGCACGACGCAGCGAGTCGACCGGGTCCGTGCCCGGCCTCAGTCGAGCGGGATCCGCGCGGCGTTCGCCTCGAGCCACTGCGCGAAGCTCTGCAGTTGCGGGTTGAGCGAGCGCGAGAACTCCACGCTGCGCGCGGCGCAGAAGACATCGTTGAAGTCGCGCTTCACCTGGAACATGTTGCCGAGATCCTCGGCGCCCGGAAAGCCGAAACCGCGGTAGACCTCAGGCGGCACGTCGAGGTGACGGACCTCCCGACCGAGTGCCCGCGTGAGTGCCGCGGCCATCTGGGCGCCATTGAGGTGCTCACCCGCGATGCCCACCGTGCGGCCGACGAACTCCGTGCCGCGGCGCAGGACCCCGTGCGCGCAGCGGCCGATGTCCTCGGCCGCGATCCCGGGCAGCTTCGCGGCGCCCATCGGCAGCACGAAGTCGAGCGTCCCGTCGGCGGCGGGCTTCGGTCCCGAGCCGAAGTGGATCAGGTTGTCCCAGTAGAACGAGGTGAGCAGGAAGGTCACCGGCACGCCGGCGTCGCGGAAGAACTGGTCGGCCTCGCCCTTGGCGTCGAAGTGCGGCACCTTGTACTTGCCCATCAGCGTCGGCATGCGCGGGTCGTCGAGCGCCATCCAGCGGCGCGTGTCCTCGAGCGTGGACCAGATGACGTGCTGGAGCCCCGCGGCCCGCGCGGTCTCGGCCATCGTGCGCGCCTCGGCGAGCTCGCGCTCCGGCGAGAAGTGAGCCCAGAAAAAGGTCACGCAGAACGCCCCGTAGGCGCCGTCCATGGCGCGCGCAACGGCGGCGGCGTCACCGAGATCGGCGGCGATCACCTCCGCACCCGCAGCTTCGAGCGCCCGCGCCGCGGCCGAGCCCGGGTCGCGCGTCACGGCGCGGACCGCGAACGCTCCGCCGCGATCCGCGAGGATGGCTCGAGCGAGCCCGCCGCCCTGTGCGCCCGTCGCACCGAACACCGTGATGATCTTCTTCGTCGCGTCCATGTTGCCCCCCGTTCACTCGTGGATGGCTTTAAGCACCGGCCCGTGGAGCCGGCCGTTGGTGGCGAGCACCGAGGTACTCGCAAGCGTGAGCGGCTGTCCCTCGAGGTCCGTGAAGCGGCCGCCGGCCGCCTCGACGATGACCGCACAGGCGGCAACGTCGAGAATGTTCACGTCCGACTCCACGACCGCGTCGATGCGCCCGGAGGCGAGCAGGTGGTAGTGCAGGAAGTCGCCATAGCCGCGGATGCGGCCTAGGCGCCCGACGAGGCGGCCGAAGGCCGGCCAGCGCGGCCCCGTCGCGAGCGTCTTGAGATTTCCGCTCGACAGTGCCGCCGCCTCGATCGAGTCCACCTCGCTCACCCTGATGGCGCGCTCGCCGAGCCACGCACCGACGCCCGCCTCCCCGTAGGCGAGTTCCCCGTACTCCGGCGCCGAGGACACGCCGACTACGAGCCGGCCCCGGTGCATCAGCGCGATCTGCGTCGAGAACATCGGGTACTCGCGCACGAACGCCTTCGTTCCGTCGATCGGGTCGACGAGCCAGAGGTATTCCGCGTCGAGTGCGCTCGAGCCCGTCTCCTCGCCGTAGAAACCGTGGTCCGGAAAGCGCGCGGCGATGATGCCGCGGATGGTCTTCTCGGTCTCGACGTCGGCCTCGGTCACGGGCGACTTGTCGGCCTTGATCGTGACGGCGAGGTTCGAGCGGTAGTAGCGGCGCACGACCTCGGCCGCCGCGCGTGCGGCCTCGAGTGCGGTGGCGAGGTAAGGCGAATGCATGGCGAGTCGCGGTTCGTGCATGGGTGAGGCGGCCGACAGACTACCGCCGACGGCCCATCCTTGACACCTCCGACGCCATTACCTACCGTGCGCGCACCGTCAGGTGATGCCGCGCAATGCGCGGGAGAACGGGAAGCCGGTCGAACTCCGGCGCTGCCCCCGCAACGGTAGTCGAGTCGAGCCTGCATCGGCCGGATGATCTCCGGCGCCCACTGCGGCAAGTGTCGTGGGAAGGGGATACAGGCGGGATCTTCCGAAGATCCACTCGAGAGCCCGGAGACCGGCCTGACGGACGAGACCAGCCTCGCGGAGGGCGAGCGGCCGGGTTCCGCGCGCCGTGCGCCCCCGCCGCCCCCGACCGAGACTGGACACAGAAATGCGCCGTGGGGGCGCACGGGGTCTGCAGCCATGCGTCGTCTGATCACGATTCTGTCCTGTGCTGCGTTCGGGCCCGCCGCGGGTGCGGCGGACGCCCCGGCGACGGGCAGGAACCACGTCGTGGTCACCGCCACGCGCGTCCCCACTCCGCTCGAGGAAGTGCTCGCGCCGGTGATCGTCATCGACCGCGACGCCATCGAGCGCAGCGTGGCCAACGACGTGACCGAACTGCTGCGTTTCCATGCGGGTCTCGACGTCGGCCGCAACGGCGGGCCCGGGCAGACCACGGCGATCTTCATCCGTGGCGCCGAGAGCAACCACACGCTCGTGATGGTGGACGGCGTGCGCATCAACCCGGGCACCATCGGCCTCGCCGCGCTGCAGAACATCCCGCCCTCCATGGTCGAGCGCATCGAAGTGGTGAAGGGCCCGCGCTCGGCGCTCTACGGCACGGATGCGATCGGCGGTGTGATCAACGTGATCACGCGCCGCGGCGCGCGCGAGGGCTGGACGGCAGAGGTGGGCTACGGCGCCTACGACACGCGACAGGCGAGCCTCAACGGCGGGCTCGCGACGGAGCGCCTCGAGTTCGACGTCGGCATCGCCTGGCTCGACAGCGCGGGTTTCCCGACGCGCACGCTCGATGATACCGACCGCGGCTACGAGAACCTGAGCGCCTCGGCGCAGCTGCGGGCGGACTTAGGGCCGGCCGAGGTCGCGCTGCGCCACTGGCGCGCGGAGGGTACCTCTGAGTACTCGGACTTCTTCCTCACGCCAGTGGACCAGGACTTCGAGAACTCCACGAGCGCGCTGACGGTCGCCTGGCCGCTCGGGTCCGCCACCCAGGTGGAAGTCGGCGTCTCGCGGCTCGAGGATCGCAGCGACCAGAACCAGTCATCGGATTACCTGCGGACCACGCGCGACAGCGCCACCGCGCAGGTCGACTGGCGCGCCTCAGCCACGCACGACTTCGCCGCGGGTGCGCTGTACGCGAGCGAGCAGGCGAGCAGCGAGTCGTTCGGCGACCGGATGCGAGCCGACACCGACATGCTGAACCTGTTCGTGCAGGACCAGATCGATTCCGGCCGTCACCAGGCACTGCTCGCGCTCGGCTACACCGACCACGAGACGGCCGGCGACGCCGTGACCTGGAACGTCGAATACGGTTTCCTGCTCGGCGACGCCACGCAGGTCTACGCTCTGGCGGGCACGGGCTTCCGCGCCCCCGACGCCACCGACCGCTACGGCTTCGGCGGCTACACGGCGCTCGAGCCCGAGCGCTCGCGCAGCGTCGAGGCTGGCGTACGCCATCGCCTGAACGATCGGCATGCGCTGTCGCTCGCCGCGTTCCGCAACGACATCGACGACCTCATCGAATTCGTGACGATTTCCTACGATCCGTTCGACGGCGTGAACCGCAACGTCGAGGAGGCGCGCATCGAGGGCATCGAGGCCACCTACGAGTACGACGCGGCCCCGTGGCGCGCGCGGGTCGAGGCGATCCACCAGGACCCCCGCAACCTCACCACGGACGAGGTGCTGCTGCGACGCGCGCGCGACAGCCTCACCGTCTCGGTCCAGCGCGCCTTCGGCCGCTTCGATCTCGGCCTCGACGTGCTGGCCGCGGGCGAACGCAAGGACTTCGGCTTTCCCCGACCCGTGACGCTCGACGCTTACGTGCTCGCCAACCTGACGGCGCGTTGGCAGGTGACCCGGGCCGTCTCCCTCGTCGGCCGCATCGAAAACCTGCTCGACGAGCAGTACGAACTCGCCGACACTTTCAACACGCCGGACCGCGGCGTGTACGTCGCGCTGCGCTACGCGCCAGGCGCCACCCGCGCGGCCGCGAGCGCGCGGCGCGATCCGCACTCGCCCGCCGCGGCGGGCGCATACTCGGCCGTACAGCCGCCTCGCCATCCGGAGCGCCCATGGGTCATCGACTGAGCAGGATCTACACGCGCACCGGCGATGATGGCAGCACGGGGCTCGGCGACGGCATGCGGGTGCCGAAGGAGCACCTGCGCGTGGAGGCCTACGGCACCGTCGACGAAGCCAACAGCGCGGTCGGTGTCGTCCTCGCGCTGACCGGCCTGCCGGCGCCCGTCGCAGAGTGCCTCACGGACGTGCAGCACGATCTGTTCGACCTCGGTGGCGAATTATGCATGCCCGGGCACCGCGTGATGGTGTCGGCCGACGTCGAACGACTCGAAGACGCGCTCGACCGATTCAACGCCGACCTGCCGCCTCTCAAGGACTTCATCCTGCCCGGCGGCGGCCCGGCCGCCGCCGCGTGCCACGTCGCCCGCACGGTGGTGCGCCGCGCAGAGCGCCGCGTCTGGGCGCTGGCCCGGGTCGAGCAGGTCGCGACGACAGTACCGCAGTACCTCAATCGGCTGTCGGACCTGCTGTTCGTGATCGCGCGGGTCCTCGCGCGGCACGAGAACGGCGTCGAGGTGCTCTGGCGCCACCGGCCGCGCTGAGCCGATCGCGCAACGCTCAGGGCGCCGTGCCGGGCCGCTCG